>Ga0041059_1001139_pt1 | contig 21238 bp, 13 predicted proteins | sample AraColnosormetaG_FD_56232 | JGI IMG/M metagenome (GOLD analysis project Ga0041059, IMG submission 56232) | Arabidopsis roots microbial communities from North Carolina, USA - Col MF nosort | ecosystem: Host-associated > Plants > Roots > Unclassified | place: USA: North Carolina | collected... | reverse complement strand
ANTTTTTTTTTTTTTTGTGTGGAAGTTTTGAATTGTTAATATTTCGGAAAATAAAAGATTCCTTTTTATTTCATGCGGATGTGGGTAGGGGAAAGTATTGTCTTTTTATGCGAAATATATTAAGTGGGGGAGGTTATATTCAATTATTCACACAAGGAGGAAAAATCGAAGTTGATAAAGTGTTTTTAAAGAACTCTATATCTACTATTATTGGTTTTACGAGATATTCATGTTACTACAATTTGTATGTAGTGTTTTTATTTTTCTATGGTCCAACTTGGAGTCCAATTTTCTAGTGTAATCGTCGCGAGGCATGCAAATCACACGTGTCATGATATTTGTGACAATAACAAGGAGTTGAGGATTAATGTAGTTCATAATGTTGCTATTATAGTTAATATTCGATGAAAAGTAGTCAGCATAAAGTATTAATAGAAAAAAACCATAACTATCAAAGTGAGTGAGATTGTGTTGCAATGGTGTTCGTATAATGGTTGAATTAATCACCAACTTAGGTCATTCATTGCTTTCCCGAAAAAACAATACTACTTAATAATTTTTTACGGCCATCAAAATCTGGACATTGCCTAATGTTTTAGGCCTAAAAAGAAATTGATTATTTATATATTATGTATGGTTATATATCAGTTATCAAATATGGACATGTGATTGATAAAATTAATAAAACTAGGATTCGAAAAAATTGAAAATGGAGAAAACTCCAAACCTGAAGGTCGATTGATGTGATTAAGAAGTATTTTGGCTGAGTAGACCACTTTGCAACGCAATCTCAACCGATCACGACTTTTCAAACATAGTCGTCATATCCACATTCTTATGATTTGCTTGTAATTTTTATATTGCATCGTTAAAGAATACACATGAGAATTTAATAAATGATGCAAACAAAAATTAAAGATCATTAATTTGATAAAATTTTGGACCGCCATCTTTTATTTTTTAGTGAAAAAACCGCCGGCTACTTTGTATTCATCATGATTTGAGATAGTTGAAAATACGTTATAAGTCTTTATTCCAATATTCATGACAAGTAGTTATTCCTTTTGTATTCTTAGGAGTTATGTCATTTACTCTATATTGACACAACGTTACTTTGTAGTCAGATAAATATTTATGCAACGTAACCGATATTTCTATTGAAAACTGTTAACATTTTTTAACATGAAATTATTATACATTTCTATTAAATAATAATCGATCGTTTTTCATAAAGGAAAAGCTTGTTTTACGTATCTTTTAAAATTTTCTAGATAATATATAAATATTTCCGACCAAGATCAATTTCCTTTAATTAAGGTCCGAAATAAAAATATTGATAAACAAAAAAAGTATCCAAAAGATTCCTGGTATATTCATTTAGCTGGCATGGCTAGTGCAGTACAAAATACAAACTCTAATTCCAAGAAAACAAAATAACGCAATAATGCAAAGTGCAAACGGACGAGAGCAATCGATTCATATATGGTTCTCTTCTCGATGTAATGCAATCACATGACTAAAACTGGCTCAAATTAGGCCTTTATACAAGACACTTACCTGTAAATAGACTAATATTTGTTTATATAAAACCATCAAATAATATTGTAAACAAATATATATATATATATGTATGTATGTGTTATATATATGTATGTATGTGTTATATCGTGTATAACTATTTAATTTGTTTAATTCACTTGTTCGATTGTATCTTCTTCTTAAACTTAAATCATCTTTTGGTTATATGTGTGTGTCTAATAACTATGTAATCTTTCTTTCAATTCTAATAAAATAAAACAAGATGTTAAAAAAAAAAAAACTATTTAACTATCCATGGTTGATGACTCGTACTTAAGACAAATAATCAAATTTCGTGATTCTAAAAATGAATGAAATTGATTGATATATAAGTGGGATTAGAAAAAAAAGAGTCAGATAAGTGTTATCTCGCGGTTATAATTTCAACGGTGCTAAGATAAGGATAAGGTTTGCGAAACTATATACTAATGCAACAATGGGTACCGTAGGTTTGTGATACCTAATTTGATCTAACCAACAGAATCTCTTCGTACTAGTGTAATCGAGTGGCTGAGCTGTTGATATAGAGATACGTAGTACTATTATTGTAAATAAAGAACCCAAAGAATCAAATTTGTCGACAACAAAATAAGGGGTGATAATCCGATGCACGTGGATTTGGTGAATGTATTGGATAATGCTAGTCACGTAGAAGAAAGTAATCTTATTTTGGGCCATAATTTTAGTAAATGTTTTTGAGTCTACGTAAAGAAGAGTAATTTTCATGGCAATCGCAATTTTCGCTGACAATTGATTATTTTGATATAATGTGAAATTGGTTAGGTTGGTGATAGTAGCTAGTTTGAAGCCTAACTTAGGCTTGTTATTGAGGTATAATACATTATTAACCATAAGTATTAGACAGGTTTTGGACAAATATATTTATTGGTCGCTTTGGCAGCATTGAAAAACCCTAAAAGCCACTAGAATGGATGTCTTCGAATGTCAGTTCACATAAATGTTCGCTAGCTTAATTTTATTTTCTTTTTTAAAAGAGAGGAAGCAATGATAACATAAACATTTTTATAGTGTTTTTTTTGAAACAAAAAGTTAGTTTTCTTCCTCAAATTCGATAACTAAATTACACCATAAATGAGAATATGTTTTTAGTTAAGTAGTTAAATCCATTTGATTCTACCTTTTTTACCAGAGTTTGACTCTACTAAGTCGTGTTACTTCGCATAATAAGGATTGACTATGAATCGTGTCTTGTTTATAAAAAAAAGAAAAAAAAAATTACACAACAAAGTTAAGAAAATTCAAATTTATTAATTTAATAAGCATACTTTGAATATAAATAAATCCTAAAACTCAAACTAATAAAAAAAGTATTTTTTTGTGTAGTATTAAAAGATGCAGAATCCGAAATAATGTATTTTATTGTAGAAGTGATTCAAAAGACCTTATCTCGTAGTCACTTGTAGCATTATTGGTTTAAGGTTAAAGAAAACATTTAAAACTCTGTATACATCATACATGACATCTTTACAAATTGCAAAATATACATTTTTAATCAGCTACTCTATTCTTAAATTCCTTTAATTAACGAGGTTATACAGTTCGATACGTTTAAGCAACAAAAAGTTCGATGCCACTAATAATTTAATTTTTGTTCTCTTCTTATCTTATAGATTGTTGCAGCCTGCAGGCTTGCAGCATAACGAGTTACATAACTATATACAAAGGCCCAATAGACACCTCAAAGGCCCAATAAAAAAGCCCAGGAAAAACGAAAACGAAGATATGAAGTTCTTCTCTAATCCGAAGCAAGAGGCTCAAACTCACTTTCACTTGCACAAAGATAAGGAAACCATGTCTGTGTCAGCGATCTTTGGTACCGGAATCGTCACCGTTGCTGCTTCTCCGGTTCTCCGCCAATTTCAAGTTCCAAAATTGGGTAATGGAGGAGGATTAGGGATGGTGATAGAGTGTTCGTCGAGGCCACAGAAGAAATCGACGGCTCATCACAGGAAGACGAGGCCGAAGAAGACTCAGCCTTGGGACATTAAGAGAAAGCCTACTGTTTACGCTCCTCTTCCTCCTCTTCCGGCGGAATGGAGTCCGTTCACTCTCGCTTCTGACGACGGTGGTGCTGCCACTGCTGCGGGAGATTTGGTTTCAGGCGCTGCCTAGTTGGTATGAGTTATCTGCTGATTTGGTTGTAATCTAGTTTGAGAACTTTTGTTGTTGTTTACTGTGTTTTCAGTTTTCTGATGTTTGTTGTTGGGTTTGTTTGTGTTTGATTGGTGAATGAATGGACCAAATTTGCGATTTATAAAGCTTCAACCTTTCTCCTCTGTTTTTGAGTTTAAAGGTCTCAACTTTATAGTTTATAGCTCTCGTCATTGTCATCTATGTTGCTTCTCTATAATTGCTTTTTTCCTTTTGGGTCTCATTAATTTCTGCAAGTAGTAATTGAATTGGGATGACAAGAGTTTAAGTTTGATATGTGAAAATGAAAGCACAATGGTATCTGTTTTGTGGCGGTTGATGCTGGAGTTGTTGTCAAATGCTCTGTTTGCTGCCATAGCAATGGGAATGTAGCTTCTAAAGAGTACGGTATAGTATACCGCATTATTGGAATTTTAAAATTTCCCTTTAGATTGGATTCAGGTGAAACGGCAATGTGCTCTGCTCACCATAGTGCAACACTTGGTCTAAACACTCTATTGTAGATTTTTAAGCCAAGTGATCTAAAGTGTGTTTGATGAAGAGTTTCAGCAAAAACATTTTTAGAAATGTTTATATCAGTTATGGGTTGATCACTCTGATTCTTGAATCTATCTTGTATCGGTCTAGTCCCAGGAGAAATTTAGAAGATCGATTTATCTTGCATTGCATGTTTATGGAGTCAATTCCAAGATCAACATCAATGGCTATACATTTCATAAAGCACGCATACAGAGTACATCCCGTTGAACCCATTAAACCCTGACACCTTAAAAGCTTAAGTCAAATCATCTGGAGAAATACACAATGAAGATACAAATACAGAGAGTTCGAAAGAATAAATAGTGTGAAAACAGAGGCAATCTATGAGTTTAACACAAAAGAGTGGAACCAAAACCAGTTTTTTGGGAAGAATGAGCTTCACTTGGGATGTTAGTGCTAGAGTTTTCAATGTAAGTCTGCCACTGGCCCTTTGGAGATTCATTACCTTTTGCTTGATCCTTGAAACAACCATTAGCACTTGGAGTTTTGTTGATTTTTACTTTACCTTTTACATCATCATTCCTTGGGGATGGAACTCTGTTCTCTTCAGGTTCAAACACAAAACTGAAACCGGATTTCAAAACTTCAAGCGTAGCTTCCCCACCAGTACCAGTTCTCACACTAAACTCAAGGGATGCTTTGGTCGGAGCACATTTAGGACCACCTTGGCCTTTAACAAGTTTTATGAAGTCTAAGCAGTTGGTGTAGCCAATAAAGACATGATCTGATTCAACTGTTTCTTCTTGGTTGTCTTGTTCAATCAAACTTCCAACCTTCCAAGTAATGCTGCTGGAAGAGCCCTCTCCGTTATTTTGCTCACAAGAGAACTTGACTATCAAGTTGGCATGACTTTTACAGTTCTTGAATGAGACAACAACACATAGGGCTATCCCAGAAAGCCTATTGTGATTCCAGTGAGGAGGTAATTCAAACTCCACCATAGATCCAATTGCATCGTGACTAAACCATGAAGGCATTTCACATCCAGGAAAGCTAGTGCAGAACAAAATCTCAGGAACACAACTCTGCAAAGTTATACAAAGGGGATATACCATTAACCTCAATTCCACTACGCAAAAGAAAACTCTCAAGGGAGAGGAATAGAGATACCTCATCGCATCGTTTAAGCGCACTAGCAAGCAAATGACACTTCCTTTCAGCATATACTACAATTTCCTCCTTTGCAGCTTGTTCCAATTCATTGCAGTTAGTGAAAATGAACGAGGAATTGACATGCTTCATCGGTATAGAACATACCAGCGGTTTTGCAACTGTCTTCAGTGAGCTACAACCATGAACGTTTAAATACTGAAGATTTGGTGGAAGCTGTGGAACATGTGTAAGATTCTTACAATACTTCAAATGAAGCCATTGAAGTTGAGAAAATTTATTGAGGAGATCTGGAAGGCGGCTGATCTTTTCATTCTTGTTTAAGCATAAACGACGCACGGAGAGTATCTTCGGCATATCTTTTATAGCTGTCTCATCCAGAAGCAAGATCTCTAAGCGGCTCATGTTTCCCCAAGTTTCTGGAAACTCATTGAGCTTTGAACAACCAGAGAGGATAAGTTCTTCAAGAGCTTTCAGCTGACCAAGACTGTCAGGGAGCCTTTTCAGCTTCTTGCAGCCTTTCATGTTCAACATAACAAGTCTTTGGAGTCTCCCAATGTCACAAGGAAGTTCCTTTATTGCAGTTCCATCCAAGTATAGTGCTTCCAGCTTATCTGAAATAACCTGAAAGGTTTTAAATTTTGAGCAGCCACTGAGGATGAGAGTTTTCAAAGAGATCAACTGAATCTCTGGAAGAGACTTGAGACTTGTGCATCCTCTCAGGTTCAAGAAAACAAGAAACTTCATATTTTCCATATCCACATGCATCTCTTTCAATGCCGTGCAACCTTCAAGATTTAGCTCTTGAAGATTTTGAGCTTTTCCTAACCCTGCCAAAGTGTTCAACTTCTTTGAGTGATTTAAGTTTACCCATTTTAATTTTGGTGCATCCTGGGGCAATGAACAACAATCATTACAAAGAGTCAGACAACACCCTAAGTTGGACCAATAAAAGAGAAAGCAACTAGTGTATTGTTACAAACCTTGTTATCTTCCCAAACTCGTTCAATCTCGCTATAAGGAAGCTTAAGGTCAACCAAATTACCCGGGTTGAAATCTTGTGGAACTTCTTTTAACGGGAATTTCAGCCAGTGGAGATATCGCACCTCATTCAACGGTAGCAGGAGTCCTTCGGGGAAGTTTAATTTAATGTCACTTTCACATTCTTGAGGACAATGAGTGCTGTAGATTTTGAGATATCTTAGATCCCTCATCATGGCAAAAGCATGGCGATAGAAGCACCATTTTCTTGTAATATCAGACAAGTCAAGGAAAATAGACCTGATATTAGAACCTCCCTGTTGACCAATGGCAAATAACAATACAAATTACAAATGAATCTAGACAACCTTGAAAGTATCATGCATATCATCTATGCAAGAAGGTAAGTCAATGTAAGCTGATAAAATCACATTTTCAAAACGTGAATAACTGGTGTGATCATTCATTGTATTGGATCCTATAGGTCATGGTTTCACTAAAGAAACTGTAAATATAAAAGCAAACATATGTTAAAAAACAAACAGTTTTAGTGTTACCTTGTTTTTGTCCAGCACAGCAATTATGGTGTGATGGTGCCACAACCTATGCCGCCCCTTTCTATCTGTAGCAGTAGCTTCTCGACCAAGTTCCTTGGAGAGCATATACAATGTATCATGCATATCTACTTTGCCAGCATAAATATTAATCATGAACTTGTTCACGAGATCTTCCAATATATTACTAGGGCCATCTGAATCCAATAAACTCGCTACGTAATTCTCATCTTGCGACCTGAAGCAAGCTATGTCAAGAAGTGCATCTTTTTCTTTTTGACTCAGTGCTTTATAACTCCCTTCCCAGACCCTTTGAAGCATCTTGCAAATGCTTTGTCCAGGTGGACTGTTATGGTGTTGATCCAATGCATTTAGTTTTAAGCCCCAGTGACTCTCATCTTTCCCCAAAAGCTCCTTACCCAACATCTGGAGAGCTAGTGGATTTCCTTTAGTATAATGCACGAAATCTTTCGACAACTTGGGGAAATTTCCTTGCCCGGGGCCGGGAGCAGCTCCTTCGTTACCATCAAATGCGTAACGTATAAAATGTTTTATGGCATCTTTGTCGCTTAATGGAGGGACTTCGTAAGTATCATTGACCAAACTTTGTATCATCAATGACTTGTCGCTTGTAGTAATGAGAATCTTGCTTCCTTTCTTAATCCAGTTGCGTTCGCCAAGAAGAGCATCAACTTGGTCCTTGTTACTGACATTGTCAAGAATAACAAGGACTTTGGTCTCGAGTAACTGATCTTTGTAAGCTTCATGAGCAGCTTGTACGGACTCGATGTTGGCATTCTCAACTTTCAATAAACCTTGCAAGAATTTCGTGGCCAAGTAATTTAACCCGTCTTCCTCTGAAGCTTCATGGATATCACGGATTAACACGTGTCTCAGGAATCTATCATTCCACTTCTCATATAGCATCGTAGCGAGAGTGGTTTTACCTATACCGGGCATCCCAACAACACCGATGGTACGAGTTGTTTCGTCCGACCCAAAACGTAACTTTTCTTCTAGTTGCTTAATTCGGAGCTCGATTCCCCAAAAGGTTTCATGACGTTTCTGGTGTCTTTGGGGCGGTAGTGCAGAACATTTAGAAGGAGGACCCTCTGAACGTCTATTTAGTATTTCTTTAACCTTTCGGATAATTATATTGATGACTTCGTCCTCATCGCTGCTAACACTAATTGAGTGAGATGACATAATCATAGCTTTTTATAGATCAATAAGTAATAGAAGGAGTTGTTTACCTTTTCTCATCCAACACGATGCCGGTTAAAAATGGAACATATTGTAAAGCTTCCTTCCATTCTTTCTTCGTCTTCTTGTCAGTAGACTTCACCAGCTCCCTGAACTTATCCCCGAAGTCTCCCTTCAATTCTTTAACAGTGACGGGCTGTACCTTGTAGAAGATTGGAATCACCACGAGCTCCTTTTGTTCCGTTCTTTCTTTCATCTTCGCAAGCTCCTTCAAACACCATTTTGACTCCGTGTACCTTGGAGAGAAAATGGCTAGCGCGATCCTCGAACCTTCTATTCTTTCGAGCAGAACACTCAACTCTTGGCCCATCTCTTCATCTGTGTCTATGAAGGCATTGATCCCTTTCCTTTTTAAGCCCTTCTCCAGATGACTGACGAAGTTCTTGCGCAGTTCGACTCCACGGAAATTAATGAACACTTGATCTTGGGGTGTCTCACCGTCCGTTTTCACCCAGGAGGAGGAGCTTGTCATTTCTATCTGGCTTTAGTGCTCTCAAAACTGAAAGACTCGAAATTAGCCTCTGTTCTGCCATCGACTTTAGGACTATCTCAAAGGATAAGTCAATGGAACTTTCAAATTCAATAACTAATTTTTTCTGTATCAAAAGAACAAAAAAGATTTTAAATGAAATATTGATAACAAAGTAATAGTTCATGGTATTACAAGTAACTATTATGGATGGTAGTATGCTAATTACAAATCTTTTAACACTCAAGTTTTTAGTAAACAATACAGTATTATTATAGTTCTAATCTTTTAGTGGCTATTTTTTTTTTTCTTTTCCGAAAACGGATGAATAGTGAGACAGAAGACAATTTCATTACTCATAATAGAAAACAACTCGGGATAGGATAAATAATTCTCAAATTTTTGTTAATCTCCTTCTACGATCCGAGAGACCGAGACCAATCTTTGTTAATACTTTATGACATGGCGTAAAACATTGTTTTTACCGAAAAATTAAACTAGAGAACACATGGATGCAACCTACTTAAACCATTAACCAAATACGTGGTTAAAAATTCTTAAACTTTCTTTATAAATTCAGTCTAAGTAAAATAACATATTTAATTTTGAATAAAATAATTGGTTCACTCGGGTATACAGAATAGTACACAAAAACTGTAAGAAAAGTTAAGAATAACGTTTTAAATATTACATTTGTGATTAGTAATTGTTAAAGCATTACCTCATATAGCAGCACAACGATACATAATTATCATTTTTGACCAGCATTAACTATGCAAATACGACCGCACATCTATAAAGAAAAAAAGTATATACGACAACGCTCTATCGAATATAGTGTACAAATTAAACTGGGTGGTTCACCTAACCTAGCTAGTTGAATATATTTTAAATTGTGTGTAATGGTTGTGTTCACCTAACCAAACTATGAACAATTCGATGGTTATATATTTTATTCATACACATAGATTTTAGTCTATAGATGCTGTATTTTTTTTATTTTTATTTTTTTCCATTCATATTATGATCACTAAATGACACTATTTCTCTCTTCTTTGTATATACTAGATATGGTTTTAACTTTTTGATTAAGATATTAACAAATTTGGATTTCTTCAATATAATTAGTAATTATATTATATATAATATTAAAATCATCTAATAGTATGATATACTAATTTGGTTTCACAATATTTGATGTTGTAGGTTTTTCATACAAATTAAAAAAAGGAGAAATTTTACATTTTTTAATTAATATTTTGTTTGTTTAATAATATCAATTCTACTTCTTTCTTCTCTATTAGTCATGAATAAAAATAATAATAATATTGATTCAAAAAATCAATCTCTGTGGAATAAGAAAAAAACCCACATCATTAATCTTTGTAGAAGAGAAAAAGTATTTCATTATTATATTCATAAATATACATGATATATTATTGAAAATTGTACTACATTTCTCTTCTTTAGGTTTTGTGAAAAACCCTCAAAATAGCCAATATATATAAAAGCATCTCCAATGCATACTTTTCTTTTTTCTATATTTTAGAAACAACTCTATTTTAGAAGAAATATAATTAATGTTGCTGCAATGTATTTTTTAAAAATAGAGTTTCCTCTAAAATAAAAAAAATGGAAATTACTTTATATATAAAGTAAAAAGTAAAAACTAAGAGTTATTTATTTTAAAGAAAATTCTATTTTACAGTTATACATTAAAAAAAATATCTTTAAAATAGAAAAAAATAAAAGTGCACATTAGAGATGCTATTAAAATAGACGTATGTAAATCTCGTGGACGATTCCGTGCATCATTGACTTTACCAACCCATTTGTGCTCTACCTAGGGAAGAAATCTATTTAACGATTGGTAATTTGGTATCACTACCATTTATTATTAGGTCCACCCGTTACTATTTCTACAATTTGGTCCCCTCGTCTCATCTTTATAGGCCCTCCACCAATTAATGCCCTCGGACGTTTCTTTGATTCTTAATGACTATAAACTCGCCTTTGGAATTTTCAAAATCTTTAAGTGAACAAAACATCTGTCATACGCAAGTGGATGCTGGAATTGTGATAAAGTATGGTTTAGTCAGAAATCAAAATTAATACACAACAACTGTAGATGCTACCACGGGCCACGGCTAATCCTACAACTCCAAAATCCAATATAAGTCGTCGAACTTTAATAGCAAATTTTTATGTCATCGAACCAATAACGAGATTAGCTACAAGATTATACAACGTCAAAATACTTCAATCCCTTTAATTTTTGAGGTGAATCTTGCTATTTTTGTTTGTAAAATTTTGTTATATATGTAACTGATGCCATACATGCATTGACTAGTTTTAAGGGATGCAAAATTCTATAGAAATGGTTGCGGTTTGTCACGACCCTTTTGTTGGGATGTATCATGACAGTTGCGTGGCTTCCGCTGGGCCATTTCACTGGAGCAGGTGAATGTGCTTTAGTGAAGGGCATGGATGACTCAGGTTGGAGGAATTATTTTGGAGTTAGACAGAACAATTTGGGTAGAGTTTGAGTCTTTATTACTAATTGAGGATCAAACACAGATGAGGAGATTAGGCCATTCCTGCACAAACTGGTCGTGATTTAAAGTCAATCACCTAATAAGCTCAAAGCAGGACAAAACTAGTTGGAGATGGTCGATGGTAGAAAAGTTGGTCGGATAATATTGAGATTGTCGACCGATGCACGATCTTTTGAAAACAAGCCCATGACAGATTGCTGTAAAAAAATGATGGTTGAATAGGAAGATGTAAAATTACTAAAATAGAGACAATACAAATGATTTACAAAAAAACATCAAAACTAATCTGTAAAGAAAAAAACACACACACCAAAATTATATTTTTCTTTTAAGCACCAAGAATCCGACATAAGTTTTTGTTTGTCTATTAGTTTATTATATGTAGTTTATTAGTTTATTATTTAGATAAAAAATTATTCCTTAAAAAAAAAACCATAAAAACGGGATTGTTACCGTATAACGAAATTACAAAATCTAGATGTGGTTCCAAGTTCTAACCATTAGGTTCAACATCCCAAAGATCAGTTGATAGACTGGTGATTCCACTAGAAAAGTTGACAAAAGGGGCAATTGGTAGAAACAATAGAGACTTTAACTCGGTTTTTTTCAAATGTTCAAAGTTTGATTTAATTATTCAACCACTTTTTTTTAAAAAAAAATCTAATAATGAAAACCTTCTGTTTTTTTTTTTAAAGTCAATCCCCAATATTATCTATGTTAATATTTTTGAAATACATATTTGTTGTTTTAATTGAGTCGTTTTCTAATTTTTGCACCTAAACATTCAATCGAATCTTTTCTTAAAGTTCGATAATATATGAAAACAAATTAAACTTCAATATTAATATATAAGACGATATACCGCAGAAAAAATATTAAAACTAACAATCAAAAAATTATATAATTTAAACACAAAATAAAACAATACAACGTAAAATTTAAAAAATTTAGTAACCCAAACTCGAATCTTTTAGTAGTATTAAAAGAATTACACATATTTTTCTCACCAAAATTATCTTTTAATTTTTTAATTATATTCTACTTATTACCAACTATAATTATTTCCAAGTAGTCGTTAGTAAGTTACTTACTTATTAGTTATTACATGTTTTGATTATTCTAATTTTAATTGTCAAACACATTAGAATATTTTTAAACTCTAGAAATATTATTTTAAACACTTTAGTTTTGAATTTTACCATTGCATTTGAACAACTTGTTTCAATATTATTAAATAAGAAATCTCAAATATTAATATACGAAAAGGAGAGAAAATAAAATAGTATTGGCATATTCTGGGAAACCTTCAATTTCTTTTTGTGTGTTAAGAATAGATAGATGAGAGTGATGATTTGGAGAAAGAGAGATGGAACCACCAGCTGCTCGTGTAACGCCGTCGATTAAGGCCGACTGTAGTCACAGCGTCAACATCATCTGCGAGGAAACAGTACTGCACTCCCTTGTCAGCCACCTCTCGGCCGCTTTACGCCGGGAAGGCATATCTGTGTTTGTGGATGCGTGCGGATTGCAGGAAACCAAGTTCTTCTCCATTAAACAGAATCAGCCGTTGACAGATGGGGCTAGGGTTTTGGTGGTGGTTATTTCCGACGAGGTGGAGTTCTACGATCCTTGGTTTCCTAAGTTCTTAAAGGTTATCCAGGGTTGGCAAAACAACGGCCACGTGGTGGTTCCAGTCTTCTACGGCGTCGATTCGTTGACCCGAGTTTACGGGTGGGCCAATAGTTGGCTGGAGGCCGAAAAATTAACCAGCCACCAATCAAAGTTCGTATACATTATACTTTTTTCTTTTGTCAAAAACAAGTAAATGTACTAATCATATAAACCGCTAGACTTATATCATATGTGTATATATAATTAGGCAATCAAATTTTGAATAATCCAAGTGAAACTCAGATAATTTTGGAGTTATGTGATGAACTAAAGACACCTTTACATTTTCATTGCTGGAATTGTTGTTAAGAGATTACTTTGTGTATATGCATTGATTTGAAATTTTTTTGGTTAAATTTTTAGTTTGTTGTTCAATTAAAAGACTTTAGTTGAAATAAAACATATTTGAAGTGATTGTTGAATAATAGAGGGTAGTTGTTTTTCCTTTCTTGGGCAGGATCTTAAGCAATAATGTACTCACGGACTCCGAACTAGTGGAAGAGATCGTCAGAGATGTTTATGGGAAGCTTTATCCTGCAGAACGAGTTGGAATTTACGCGAGGCTACTAGAGATAGAAAAGTTGCTTTACAAGCAACATAGGGACATCCGAAGCATAGGAATTTGGGGTATGCCTGGCATAGGCAAGACGACGCTTGCTAAAGCAGTCTTTAATCACATGTCCACTGATTATGATGCTTCTTGCTTCATCGAGAACTTTGATGAAGCTTTTCATAAGGAGGGACTCCACCGTTTGCTCAAAGAAAGAATTGGTAAAATTCTAAAGGATGAGTTTGACATAGAAAGTTCGTATATTATGAGACCGACCCTCCATAGGGACAAATTATACGATAAAAGGATTCTTGTTGTTTTAGATGATGTGCGCGATTCCCTTGCTGCAGAGTCCTTCCTTAAAAGGCTTGATTGGTTTGGTTCCGGAAGCCTTATAATCATAACCTCCGTTGATAAACAAGTGTTTGCCTTTTGTCAGATCAATCAAATATACACGGTTCAAGGTTTAAATGTGCACGAGGCTCTGCAGCTTTTCTCCCAAAGCGTATTTGGAATAAACGAGCCAGAGCAGAATGACAGGAAACTGTCAATGAAGGTGATTGACTATGTTAATGGAAACCCGTTAGCTCTCAGCATTTACGGCCGAGAGCTAATGGGGAAGAAGTCAGAAATGGAGACTGCATTCTTCGAGCTCAAGCATTGTCCTCCCTTAAAGATTCAGGATGTGCTAAAAAACGCTTATAGTGCACTTAGCGACAATGAGAAGAACATTGTTTTGGACATTGCTTTTTTCTTCAAGGGAGAAACTGTCAATTATGTGATGCAGCTGCTTGAGGAATCTCATTACTTTCCACGTCTTGCAATAGATGTTCTTGTGGACAAGTGTGTGTTAACTATCTCAGAAAACACAGTGCAAATGAATAATTTGATCCAAGACACCTGCCAAGAAATCTTCAATGGAGAAATTGAGACCTGCACCAGAATGTGGGAACCTTCCAGAATCAGATATCTGCTAGAATATGATGAACTTGAAGGAAGTGGAGAAACCAAAGCAATGCCTAAATCTGGTCTGGTCTGTCAAATTCTACTATATGCATTACCTGAGTTGTTCTATTAAGGCGAGCCTAACTTATTGATCTATCAATTTCTCTTGTTCTCTCAGGTCGCTGAACACATCGAAAGCATATTCCTGGACACTTCAAACGTGAAATTTGATGTCAAACACGATGCATTCAAGAATATGTTTAATCTCAAATTCCTAAAGATATACAATTCATGCTCTAAATATATTTCTGGACTCAATTTTCCAAAGGGCCTCGATTCTCTGCCTTATGAGCTAAGGCTCCTCCACTGGGAGAACTACCCTTTGCAATCCTTGCCTCAAGATTTTGACTTTGGACACCTTGTTAAGCTCAGTATGCCTTACAGCCAGCTTCATAAACTCGGGACAAGAGTCAAGGTAGGCTGACTAAGTCTGGGTATTTATCTGCAACTTCGCTTATAACATTACTGTTTCATTCATTTTCAATTTTTTATATTTTCAGGACCTTGTGATGTTAAAGAGGCTCATTCTTTCTCATTCTTTACAGCTAGTTGAATGTGACATACTAATATATGCTCAAAATATCGAGCTAATTGATCTTCAAGGCTGTACAGGATTGCAAAGATTTCCAGACACGAGTCAATTACAGAATCTCCGGGTAGTAAATCTCTCAGGTTGCACAGAGATCAAATGTTTCTCAGGGGTTCCACCAAATATTGAGGAATTACATCTCCAAGGAACTCGTATAAGGGAAATACCAATATTCAATGCGACCCATCCCCCCAAGGTTAAGCTGGACCGGAAAAAGCTTTGGAATCTTCTAGAAAACTTCTCGGATGTTGAGCATATCGATTTGGAGTGTGTAACAAATCTAGCTACAGTTACCTCAAATAATCATGTTATGGGCAAGCTTGTCTGCTTGAATATGAAATATTGTTCCAATTTGCGAGGCCTTCCTGACATGGTCAGTTTAGAATCTCTCAAAGTTCTTTATCTGTCGGGCTGTTCAGAGCTTGAGAAAATTATGGGTTTCCCGAGAAACTTGAAAAAACTATATGTTGGTGGAACCGCCATACGAGAATTGCCACAGCTTCCCAACAGTCTAGAATTCCTGAATGCTCATGGTTGTAAGCATCTGAAGTCAATTAATTTGGATTTTGAGCAGCTTCCTAGGCACTTCATCTTCAGTAATTGTTATAGATTTTCTTCACAAGTGATCGCTGAGTTCGTAGAGAAAGGTCTTGTAGCAAGTTTAGCAAGAGCAAAACAAGAGGTTTTTTACCTTTCTCTCGCTCTCTATCGCACGTTCATTTATTCTCATGCACACAGCACACAGGTTAACTAATTAATTTTGGCCTTTGCTTGAACAGGAACTCATCAAAGCACCTGAAGTCATCATCTGTATTCCTATGGACACACGGCAGAGATCCTCCTTTCGCTTGCAAGCAGGTCGAAATGCAATGACAGACTTAGTTCCGTGGATGCAAAAACCTATCTCAGGCTTTTCTATGTCAGTTGTAGTATCATTTCAAGATGATTACCACAATGATGTAGGTCTTCGCATTAGGTGTGTAGGTACATGGAAGACCTGGAACAACCAGCCTGATAGAATAGTTGAGAGATTTTTTCAATGTTGGGCTCCTACCGAAGCTCCAAAAGTTGTAGCGGATCACATTTTTGTCTTGTATGATACCAAAATGCATCCTAGTGATAGTGAAGAAAACCACATCAGTATGTGGGCTCATGAAGTCAAATTTGAATTCCACACAGTGAGTGGGGAAAACAATCCTCTAGGTGCTAGTTGCAAGGTGACTGAATGTGGTGTCGAGGTAATTACAGCTGCAACAGGTGATACTAGTGTTAGTGGAATTATAAGAGAAAGTGAAACTATAACTATTATCGAGAAGGAGGATACTATTATTGATGAGGAGGATACTCCTCTTTTGTCCAGAAAGCCAGAGGAAACGAATCGTTCTCGTTCATCTAGCGAATTACAGAAGCTTTCTAGTACGTCAAGTAAGGTAAGATCTAAGGGAAATGTGTTTTGGAAGTGGTTAGGTTGTTTTCCCCTGCAGCCAAAAAACTTGAGATCTAGAAGTAGGCGCACAACAGCGTTAGAAGAAGCGTTAGAAGAAGCATTAAAAGAAAGAGAAAAATTAGAGGACACCAGAGAGTTACAAATAGCATTAATAGAGTCAAAGAAGATAAAAAAAATAAAGCAAGCAGACGAAAGGGATCAAATAAAGCACGCAGACGAAAGGGAACAAAGAAAGCATTCCAAAGATCATGAGGAAGAAGAAATAGAGTCAAATGAGAAAGAAGAAAGAAGGCATTCCAAAGATTATGTGATAGAAGAATTAGTGTTAAAGGGGAAAGGTAAAAGAAAGCAACTGGATGATGATAAAGCCGACGAAAAGGAACAAATAAAGCATTCCAAAGATCATGTGGAAGAAGAAGTGAATCCTCCTCTTAGGTAACGCTTTTATGTGCTTCTGTAAGTGTGTATAAGGAATTCTTGGATTTTACGTTTACTTGCTCAGATCATATCTATTTTACTTGTAGCAAATGCAAGGATTGCAAATCTGCAATTGAAGATGGAATATCTATCAATGCCTACGGTTCTGTTTGGCATCCTCAATGTTTCTGTTGCCTTCGTTGTCGGGAGCCTATTGCTATGAACGAGGTTTTTAACCATATAAATACCAGCTTGAAATTGATTGCTACTTTAATGTGATTACTGCTTGACTCTTGTACATTTTGTTTTCTGATGCAAAACATATATAACTCGTTAGATTTCAGACTTAAGAGGAATGTATCACAAACCTTGCTACAAGGAGCTCCGTCATCCGAATTGCTATGTCTGCGAAAAAAAGGTAAGTATATTCTCATGAGTTGGGTTTTGGACAATGAAACTACAAAAGAATTGGTCGTAGTGTATGTAAAATGTAATAGTATATTATTTCTTTCAGATTCCTCGTACTGCGGAAGGTTTAAAGTACCATGAGCATCCGTTCTGGATGGAAACATACTGCCCTTCTCATGATGGTGATGGAACTCCCAAATGTTGTAGCTGTGAAAGATTAGAGGTCCTTAATTATAGTTCTTTGACTAGATTAGATGAATATTGAAACAGAGAAACCTTCTGGTTTGACTTGTTATAGTTCTGTGCAGCATTGCGGAACACAGTATGTAATGCTTGCAGATTTTCGATGGCTATGTCGAGAATGTATGGACAGCGCGATTATGGATTCTGATGAATGCCAACCTTTGCACTTTGAAATCCGTGAATTCTTTGAGGGCTTACACATGAAGATTGAGGAAGAATTTCCTGTTTATTTGGTGGAGAAAAATGCTCTGAATAAAGCTGAGAAGGAAGAGAAGATTGTGAGTACATTTCCCAAACTAAAACTTCCTGATTTCTCTATCTCTCTCTCTCACTCTCTTCGTATGTCTCAGGACAAACAGGGGGATCAGTGTCTGATGGTAGTCAGAGGTATTTGCCTATCTGAAGAGCAGATTGTCACAAGTGTAAGACATTAACTAAGATCAAAATGATACTTAAAAAGATTGAAAATAGAATGGATTTTAACTCTATTCCACGTATACAGGTCTCACAAGGAGTAAGGAGGATGTTGAATAAGCAGATACTAGATACGGTTACAGAGTCTCAAAGGGTTGTTCGCAAGTGCGAGGTCACTGCAATTCTCATCTTATATGGGCTTCCTAGGTACTCTACCTCATCATCTTCTTTCTAAATACTCTCTTGCGCCAACTGGCTCAATCAAATCTATGTTCACACAGGTTACTCACAGGATATATCTTGGCCCATGAGATGATGCATGCTTATCTTAGACTCAATGGTATGTAAGAGTCAAATATGTAATACTCCATTTGTACCCCCATTTGAGGAGAGTTCTCAAAGTCCTTTGGTTTGATCACAGGTTACAGGAATCTTAACATGGTTCTTGAAGAAGGATTATGCCAAGTGTTAGGCTACATGTGGTTGGAGTGTCAGACATACGTTTTTGATACTGCCACAATAGCTTCTTCTTCTTCTTCTTCCCGCACTCCTCTATCTACAACCACATCAAAGAAAGTTGACCCATCTGATTTTGAGAAGAGGCTGGTAAATTTCTGCAAGCATCAGATAGAAACAGATGAGTCACCATTCTTCGGTGACGGGTTCAGGAAAGTTAACAAAATGATGGCCTCAAATAATCACAGCCTTAAGGATACCCTGAAAGAGATCATCAGCATTTCCAAGACTCCACAATATTCAAAGTTATGATAGCCAGCCATATGTTATACCAGTAATGCACGTTTTCATTCTTTGGTGTGAACACAGTTTCTTCTTGCTCTATTGCTCTTGTTCTCATGTTTTAAGAGTTTCTCCTTCGTTTTGCAGCCATAGAAACTTTAAACAATCTTGCCTGTTGTACAAATGTATTTTTCGCTGGAATGAATTCTTGCTGTGATAAAACTGAAGGATTCCTTAGCTCTTGATCCACTTCTAGCGTCGTATCACAAAAGCACATTAGGTATTATTGTTATTTGAATGTATCATTGTTGGAGGTATATAGAGTGGCTCAAGTCTCCCAAATATAACGAAGCTAAAATGTTTGTTATAGTGCTTTTAGTATTGGAATATCTTTATCTCTGTTCAACATTTACACTATACAGTTATCACCGATAATAATATTTGACTGTTTCAATCGCATTGATTCTACACTTCAAATTCACTGTTTTTCATAGCTTCCACTTCCACCCTTCCACCATTTGTGCTATATAGAGGCCTGGGGGTTCGGTTATATCGGTTTAATCGGGTTTTCGGTTTTTTCGGATTTTTAAAATTTTGCCGAATTGGATCGAACAAAAATTATTCGGTTCGGTTCTCGGTTTTTTCGGTTCGGTTATGGACTAAAAATTGTGTTCCAAATTGAACTGAATAATTGTTATTTTTCGGTTTATTAGGTTAACCGAAAATAATTTTCATATTATAGCTATACATAACAAACAATCCAAGACAATTTACAAGCCACCATCATTGTCGGAGCTCTACCATCATCGTCAACGCACAACCACCATCGCATAATCTTCTCGTCGAAAAAAATAAAATAAAAGAAATAAATAAATCGCTGACATAAAAGAAAAATAATTCAAATGAGAAGATCAAGTGATCGAGGAAGAAGCATTCACCTAAGACCTGGAGTAAATAAATCAAGAGTGTATACAATGATATAGAGAGAAGCCACTAGATCCAAAATTCTTAAGAAAAGAGGTGGAAGAAGAAGAAAAAACAAATGGGAACAGATTTAAATTTAGGGTTTTTCTTTTTATACTGTATAAAATAATTGTGGGCTGTAACATATATTGGGCCAAACGAAAATAATTAGTATTATGGGCCAACAAACAAAAGTTTAAATGAAAGCCCATATATAATAAAATCAATTAGGGTTTTTAATCTTAAACATGGCGGCCGACCTTCTTCTTCTTCCTTAAGACAATACATAATGACAGAAGCAAACTGGGGAAGATGAAGATGGAGTGGTGAAGAACAAAACCGAATAACCGTTCGGTTCAGAGGTGCCGAACCGAACCGACCCGTAAACCGAAATCTTCGAAAGAAATTGCCGATCGGTTTGCTACTGTTCCAAACCTCGGTGCCGAAAACCGAAACAGTCGGTTTTTTCGGTTCGGTTTTCTCGGTTTATTCCGAATGATATACCAATCCTGGTTTAAATTGAAGGGCTGAATAAACCAAATATTTCATAGGCCCATGAAAGCCCAATAGAAATTACTGTGACATGTTTATGAGATTTTCGCGTGGCTTATTGTTGAGTTATAACGTTTCGGCTTCCCGACCTCAACCGTCTTCTGCTCCTCCGCCCCGCCACAGTTTCTTAGGGTTCTTCCGCATTGTTTCTCCGAATTGCAATCCCCTCATTCTCCACAATGTAAGTTTCGTTTATTTTGTCTTCAATTTCTTCTGGATTTTGTCAATTTATGTTTCCTTTGTTCTCTCTTTCAGAATCATCGAGTCTCTTGTTTTAGGTTTTATCCGATTCTGATTTGTATACCTGTCAACTTCATTTGTTAATCTGTGTGCTGATTTAGCTTCCTAACTCTGTTGATCGATTTGGGGAATTAGCTCTTTTTCTTTTCGTGGTGAATACTAATGATGCAAAGCTTTGAATCTGATCCATGTATTTTTTTATATGCTGCAGAAACAGATAGCTAATATAATTGAGTTTGGATACTCGCAAGTGAAAATATGTCGGTCACAGCGGGAGTGAGTGAATCTGCAATTGCTGTAAGGGAGAAACTAAAAGGTGGTATTGGACAGACTAAAGTGCGAAGGTATTGGCCAGGAAAAGCTCCGGAGTGGGCTGAGGAAGCTGAAGAAGATGATGATGTTAGGATGCAGAAGGTTTCTGTTTTGGATAGAGCTTTTCCAAAGAATGATGATTTGGGTGTTGCTAGGAAGGATGATCCAAGGCTGCGCCGTTTAGCTAAGACTAAAGTTGAAAACCGTGACGAAGTTAGAGCTGATCATCGGCGGATAAGACAGGCTGAGATTATTTATACGGAAGAAGAAGAATCGAGGAATCAAGAGAATAGAGACGAGGACGATGATGAAGATGCCTTGGAAGAGAGAAGAAGAAGAATTAGAGAGAAAAATCTTAGAAGAGCGCAAGAGGAGGCTGCTTTACTTCCTTTAGAAGAAGAAGATGAGATACAAGAGGAAGAAGAGGAGGAGGAGGAGTCTGAGTACGAGACTGATTCGGAAGATGA
>Ga0041059_1001138_pt1 | contig 21255 bp, 12 predicted proteins | sample AraColnosormetaG_FD_56232 | JGI IMG/M metagenome (GOLD analysis project Ga0041059, IMG submission 56232) | Arabidopsis roots microbial communities from North Carolina, USA - Col MF nosort | ecosystem: Host-associated > Plants > Roots > Unclassified | place: USA: North Carolina | collected... | reverse complement strand
TTTTTTTTTTTCTTTATTTCAGTGGATTCCTGAGCTTAGGCATTATGCCCCTGGTGTTCCTATAATCCTCGTTGGAACGAAACTCGGTATTGACTCTCTTCTTGTCTAAAAACTCTTTCCTTATAATAAGAAAGAGATGAATAATAATTCAAGTTTTGGAATTTGCAGATCTTCGAGATGACAAGCAATTCTTCATAGACCATCCTGGTGCAGTGCCTATTACTACAAACCAGGTACATAACTCCACAATTCTTTAAAACAATAGTGTTTTTTGCTTTGCGAGTTCTTGATCTTTAGTTGTTTGTCTGCAGGGAGAGGAACTAAAGAAACTGATAGGATCACCAATCTACATTGAATGTAGTTCAAAGACTCAGCAGGTATACTACACACATAAATAATATCTCACATGTCTTTTTGTTTGGGATTTTTGTATTTGGTAAGACAGTGAAAATGTTGATTGTTGGGTTTTGCAGAATGTGAAAGCAGTCTTTGACGCAGCCATAAAAGTGGTGCTTCAGCCACCGAAACAGAAGAAGAAGAAAAAGAACAAGAACCGCTGCGTGTTCTTGTGATCGAACATCTCTTAAAACGAAAAAAGGTTTAGGTAACAAAAGAAGCTGAAGGAAAACGAACACCTGCAACATTGTATAGTTGTTGAATCCGGCTTGTTTCGGTCTTTACTCTTCTTTTTGCTGGTGAATCTAATGAGTGAACTGAGGCCAAGAGGAGGATTCTGGGTAAGAGAAGGGGATGTGTTCTTTTCTTGGTGTGTTGTTGTTGTTGTTGTACTTTTGCTATGTAGACTAATCTCTTAATACTATGTTGTCTTTGTTTTTGCTGTTGGGGTCCATTTTGTATTTTCTTTAACAGAAATCTTAATTAATTTTTTAGTGACTTTTTTTAAGCTTCCGTTGATCTTATGGTCTTGTATTGGTATGTAATTAGATTCAGACAACGAAGAACATCTTGAGATAGATCTCTATATACAATAAGATTAGAGACATCGTTGAATTGAGGCATAGTTTCAAAGAATGGTTTACAGAAACGAGGATTCTATACACACAGGTGAGGTGAGTATAAGGAACAAAGAAAATAACAATTACAAAGGTTTTCTCCATTTTGTAATAAGACCGAAAAGAAAACAAACATGTGTAGTGTACACTTCCTTTTCAGAGTTTCCAACATTTCTTTGGAAAATACAGAGAATTCCTCTCGGGATTTGATGAGGCTTGTGTCTCGGATTTAAGTCACAGCTTGATAGGGTCATATTTCTCACCCATCAAACCACCTTTCTGTTTTATGAACTTAATGTAACGCAATGTACTTGTAAAGAAGGGATCTGAGTGGATTGTCGTGTTACCGTTGTCGCTTTGCATCTCATTGTTGATCAATTCTATGAGGCTCTGTATATCAGATGGAGTGATATGTGGATTCCCTTTCTCAAAGAAGTAAATGTACCTGTTGTATATGAAAAAAACATTTTTAGTATTGAGATGCTGCTTTGTGTATGAATCTGTGTGTCAGATGTTTTTGTTTGTTTGTTGTTAAGTATACTGACTTGTTCAAGATTTCAACAAACAGCGTGACTGGTCCGCTGCTACCTCTGGTTGCACTAGCCATTTGTTGAGCTGCGTTCGCTATCCTCAGTGCACGTCTTAAACAGAGAAGAACTCTGCAGAATAACATTGAGAATCGATTAGTTCTGGAGATAAGAAGATCAATGACTTACCCATGGTTAAGTTTTCTCTCGGCTAATGACAACGAAACAGAAAATAAGAGAAAAATGTGATAGTAATGAAAGCGGAAAAGAACTTACCTTTCTCCATCTTTAATACCATCTGGATCATCGACCCAAAAGAGGTGAGAGCATGCGTAAACCGCTCGGCATTGGTCAGGCTTCTTAAGAAGCCTTGCTGAGTACTGGTCACAAAGAAAATATAAGCGTTTGGATAGAAATTGAGAAGAAAGCTTGTAAAATGAGAAATCATTGGCAAAATATTTGTACCCCGGTTGCCTTATGTGTCAAGGTGTCCCTATTTTCAACACCAAAGACATTGATCCTTTGCAAGGTTCCAACGATCAGATGAATCGCAGTTACCTGTGCCTTCGAGTCCTATATTATAATACAACGCACCACAAGAATAATGCAAGTATAAACTTTTATGAGACTTTTAGTTATCTTTGTGTAAAGTTAACTCAGAAAGAATGAAGAAATTACCGCAATTTCTTCCTCGTATAACATAAATGCTTGGGTAAAAAATTCATAAGCAACAGGCTCAAGATCACAGTCACTTGCGGCCTGTTCATGAATCCAAGATAAGACAAAATATTGAGAATGCTATGTCAGATTCTGCCTTGCTACAAAAAAACTGAGATAAAATGAACAATAGATTACTGGATTCCATTAATATTGTAAGTCACGTTATTCTGAGTTCGAAATAATAGTAACCCTAACCCTATAAATTACCTCTGCGCACTGAAGGTAGAGCCTTAGAGCCAGTTCAGGACATGGAACTGAGGTAAGAACCTCGATTGTCTGAAAACAAAAGCACATGTTCAATGGATTACAAAATATATTGACCATTATATTATCCCAAATAACCCGATATTCAAAAAATGAATCAGTTTGATTGATAAATGATCTACTTAATACGTCAAATACACAGTAAAGTGCACTTAGAAAGGGTACTCCTGCATTACTTTTAAATGAATCTGAGTTTATCAAAGAGATAAACAATTCACAAGAATGACGTTAAACTCCTGAGAAGCCACAGCCTCAGTGAAATAACAACACATATTTCTCTATCTTAGATATGTGAAAAACAAAAGAAGCTCATAAACCTGGTTGAGAATCTGAAAAATCTTTCTCGGGGTTGCTGAATCTTCTCCTGCTATATCTCCACCCTGGGATTCTAGCTGCCTCACCAACTGTGAAAGAAACATTATGCAACTCGTAAAGTCAACCGCTTGTCTTCAAGCAGAGAATCTGCATTTAAGTAAATACAAGCATGTTATAGGGAAATAAGAGATATATACCCTAACTGCAGAAAAAACAAGTGGGGGAACAGTAAAAGGCAAGCGTCGAGGTCCTCCTGTCATAAGATGTCGTCTCACAACACATATAATCTGCATATCAGTAAAATACCCAGTTAAGATATTCGGTTGCTCATACGATAGGGATAATGTTTTAAAAGAAACCATGGCCTCATAGCCCAATGTTTATCGATTTTTTTCTGTAAAAGAACGCCAATGAGCCTAAGCCGGTCTGCAGGTCAACATACGGATGCAGACCGCTTCATGGTAGTGGAGCATGGGGGCAGTAGGGTGTTTTGGGTGAAGTGGAGCAACAGACTAAGATTTACAGTTCCACGAATAAAGGGCATGTTAAGGTTCAGTGAACAAGTCGCTTTAGTAAATTTATGATGTTTAACCTTAAGCATCTCCTCTGGTTCTTCATTATCAAGCATATGTATGAGACGGGCTACTGAATTTTGTTCCTCCTGGAAATCCTCCTCGTCAAGCTAAAAAAGACACATAAAATCCATCAGGACCGAGGTGTTATAGTAGAGCTGATCAGAGTTTCTCACTGCAAACCACACGGAAAAAAAAACAAAGGGGAAATGACAGCACCTCCTCCGCGTTGGTTTCATCCAAATCTTTAATAAGTCCTTTTATCAATTCAAACAGCACCTCAACCTAGTGAACACAAAATTAGCATATTATTAGTGCAAAATATTTACATCTTTAATTGAAGAGAGTAAGAGTAGTATACCTTATCAGCAGTTGATATACACGAATCAGTTTTCATTATACTTTGAATAATTAGCATAGCCATTACTTTGTTCGTTCCATCATCAAGATGATCCATGACACGCGGATAATTTGACAATGTAAGAGCTGTAACTATGTCACTGTACTTTTCTAAAGGAGCACTCAAAAGTGCCACTACTTGTTTCATTGCACGGGCGTCCTCCAGCTTGGGCACACTGGAAAGCTTAACTACACATGCACCCTACAAAGTTTTCGGATCAATAATTAGTTTAACGCCAGGGCTACACCAGATTCAAGTAATCATAAAACTTTAAAAATGCATTTTACACCTTTACAATGAAAATCTGAATCTGAACATATAGTGTAGACAGAGATACAAGCTACAGAGACAATACTGACTAAAAGTTTAGAAAACATATGGCAACGAAAGGAAACCATACCAATACTTGATCCACATAGTCAAGCCGATCAGGATGAACTCGGAGAGTAAAAGTCAAAAGAGAGACAAACAGAGTCATAGCTCCGACAATAGGCATCTCAAGCTGTGTATCTATCACCTGTAGCCCACACCAAGTCCATAAGTCAAATATATGTATTTCAAGAAAAATATTGCATTATATGCAGGAGGCTGGGAAAGCAAAGACTCAAAGAATTGAGGCTATTGACGAACAGAATCTACAATATGAACTAAGGTGGTTGGATCATCCAGCAATTTGATAGCTTGATTTTTAATGGTCTTTCATTTTAAGTTCTACATAATTTTACATCTGCTCCTCTTCTAGCTACTGAAGTCTCAAATCTTACAACTAGAGGACAGACATGTTCAAACTACAGTGGCTTATTTTCCATCATATGTCAAGGAAGGTAGCTGATTTGACGATGCCTAACAAAAGAGCTGATTAAGAGAAGATGAGCGAAGATTGGAAAATAACATTACAAAAAAAATCAAGCTGAGTACTTCTCAGGGTATAGGGGACCTACATAGGACCATTCTAAAGGCCATTATGATTCAAGTATCAAACAGCCAAAAGAAAGTTGCATTCATAAAAGATTTTCCTTTATTGGAACCCACCTTTCCAATTGCATTGCTCAATTTAGCAAAAGCTTCCACTTGCAAAAATTCGTGTAACACCTGCTCAGAAGTTAAGAATAAGAAGACATCTAGCTAACAAACAAAAATAAAAAGGAACGATGATAGCTCAATGGGAACTTACATCTGGACTTGAGGCAGCATAGTTTGATAACCGGTCCATTAGTTGGGTTAACACTATCTTCGTGTCAACAGTTGGCTGAGAAATTATTTCTTAAGGTCAGAGAGGAAGGAAAAATGTCAAATAACTCTTGAGTGAGAAAAGTGCTGATAGTGAATTCAATAGAAAAGTGCTCTGTTGAGGATTCCCTGCTCAGAGTTTAGTAATTCCAGTCAAACTGTAAGAGATCAGGGACCTCTTTCAAAAACTTTTAATTGGTGAGCCAAAGCCCTAGTCACCAGGAAATAAACAAAAAAAAAACTCGAAATCCTAAAAATCAACAAGAATAGGGAATACAGACAGTTCAGATAGATCCTTTTAGGAGATAATGGCAGCATAAGAAGAGTTAATCAGAAAGCACCAAACAAAGCATTGAGATAACTAGAATTGCATTGGAGAGTAGAAAAGAGAAAAATATCGATTGCTAGCCTACCCACCATCAGTTGGGTACAAGCAGCCAATAAGGTCTCAAGAGTCTGCAAATGGTACTCATCAGGAAAGACTTGAATTATGCACTCCATCAGATAATACTGAGCCAACTTATCTTTACAGTTGACGACCTGTTCAAGGTTTTCAGATTTAGCAGATTATACATGAATTGAAACCCTATAAGAAAGGACATGGTAATAGATGCAAAAATGAGCTGCCGAACCTGCTCTAAGACCCTAGGAAGAACAGTCTCTTTGTACATCTCAAGGTCAACACCTTCTATCTGTCCTAGAACATGCAGATTTTTTCCAACCTGAGAGGAAAACATTAAATACAACTTAGTGGGCAGTACATAGCAAAAATAGGATACTAATTCAAGTAGTGGTATCGATGTTACAAGATCACGAAGTTCGTTCCTCTCTTTCTCCTGCTTTTCTCGAACTGTTCCTGGTCCCTGCAGTCCAAGGAACACCTCAGCTCAGGTTCACCAATATCAATGATTCACAAGCACCACACAACCTGCATGACCAAAAGCATGCTCTTCATCGTTCATTTATGCTTCAGTCAGAGGCATGCAAGTGCAGAGGTGCTATGCGTATCTAAATACCATCAACTCTTCACAGATCGAAAATTCACCTGATGCTGTATTCGAACCCAAAGCTTATTCATCTCTGTGAAATTTTGTAGCACAAACTCCACAGCATCCATCACAGTATTTGCATCTCTACAAGAAGATCGCAAGGCGAGTAAACAAACAAACAGCTAACCAAATCTCATGAAAAAACGAAAGAGCAAACCCACCCTTCGTAGTCTGAGCCAATCTCAGGTAACTTATCCCTGCTCACTTGAGCGAGATAACTCCTCAAAAAGAGGCCACGAATAGGATGTTGAACACCTCGACACATTTCCACAAGATCCTTAAGTACATCCTTCGAAGGAGCCTGCTTACTTTTGATATAAACAGACCCGACCGTACATAGCAGATACCTGGTAAATCAATGCAGCCCAAGAGAAACATTAATATAGGAGGAGATTGCCATTTTCTAGTCTAATCTAGGCTATATAGCTAGAGGATTGAGAGTATTAGATCTTTATCAGATCAAGAGGAATAGAAACTAGCTCAATGATGAATCAGCTTACATTCTGGGCAATATGTTGCCGGCATGTTGAACAAGTTCATACAAATCAACAACAGGTAATCCATGCCTACTCTCATCCTTAAAGAAAATCTCCAGCTGCCTCAATTGATCGAAAGCTCTCATATCTAAATTAGAAGGAAAAATAATTAGAAACTGGTCAACACAAGCATGAATCGAGAGATTCAAAGTTCTTTGGCGATGGAATCTACAGAGATCGTAATATTTCTGAGGAGAGAGCTTGGAGGTTCGAAGCTCCGATAACATCAGAGCAGAGTACTTGAGAACTTCTCTGAGATTATTCGCGTCCTGAGAGACGAATAGAAAGAAAATTTCATCAGATCAAAAATGAGCTAATTCAACGGAGGAAAATAAGAGGAAACGGACCAAAGCGCGATGCATGAAGAAAGCGTTGTGCTGGATTCCGGCGATTCCTTCCGCCAGCCACTTATCCTCGTCTTCTACTCCGGCGAGCGTTCTCATCTTCTTCTTCTCCTCCGTGTGTCAGCAGTTTCTTTTTTTTTTTCCAGGGCGCACGAAAATAATAGACTTCCCTACTCTTTTATTTTTATTTTTGTTGCTTTTATTAATTCATCATCAAATGTTTATTTTCAGGTAATTTTGTAAAATTGTAAAATTTTAGCACTGTACGTACGTTTTTGTTTGAGAGTTGAAACATATGATCTGGCTATGACATTGATTTGAATAGATCTTTAGAATTGGAAACTTGATCGATTATGGAATTGAACCAAGTATTACGAAGTCTTTTGATGTATCAAAATCGGGTTAGATTAGAATTGTTGTTACAAACAGTCAAACACTGTACAAGCTAAGTCTAAAGCTAGAACAAAAAGAATCGAGCATTAGAACGGGACAGTATAAGGTAAAGAATAAATCCCAACTTCAGACAAAAATTGAGCTCTAGGCCAAGATGAATCTCCCGGTCTCATCATCGTGTCATCATCAACCTTGACTGCTGCTTTGGGCTTAAGCACCTCTTGCGTCTTGTTCCCAAATAGCCAATAATCACCATTGTCATTTGAAGATGCATCAGCAATACACATGGAAGGAGGAGTCCAACCATCAAACAATGCATTGTATTGATCTTCTTTGCTAGATCTGTGTTTCTTTCTCTTCTTTGTTTCATCTATTGCCGCTATTGATGTTGACGGCAGATTCTTTTCAAGCTCGGATGTTTTTGAACTTGAGATAGAACTTGTTATGACATCTTGGTGACTGAGCGACTTTGCAACTGTAGTGGAGCAAACAACAGCCTCTCTAGGCAGAGTAGGAACTTCCTCCTTTGGTTTTTTGAAGACCATTCTAATCCGTAGAGGTTTACCTGCTACAGGTGCAGCTGCAAATACATGTGAAAATAAACATGTAAATAACCTAAAAGCAGATATCAACATGATCTTCTTCTTGAATGTCTACTAAGAAATAGATACAAACCTTTGATGAGACTTTCAACAGCCGGAGGAGAATCATCTCTAATCCTCTTCTTACTATTCTGACTTCCATCAGACAAATATCCAAGGTGTTTTTGAGGTTCCTCAAGCTCATCTGTCAAACCACTCTTCTCTAGTGAGTCAGACTCATCTGACACTTTCTTGGAAGGAAGAAATATTAGCTTGTGATGATTATCAGTTGCTTTAATCGAATGTTTATGCGATTTCTCACGCTTAGTTTCTTTCTTTTCTTTTCTCTTCTCCTTCTTTTCCTTCTTCTCTATCCGGTGCGCCTTTTTTGAATCAAGTGTGATTCTTTTAAGCTTTAATCCATTAGAGTAAAGGGTTTTAGACTCCACGTCTTTCAGAACCACAGTTCAACCATCCCACTCAATGTGCAAAAACCATTACAATAAACAAAGAAGCTCCTACAAACTTAATCATATACATATCTAGACCTACAAAATCAAACTAACAGAATGGAAAACAATGCAACTTACCTGATTCACTCCTAATGATTGCTGATACAGTGAACACATGATGAGATTATTGAAAACTAATATGCAACTCTTTATATAGTGTTAATGATAATCACATGATAATTAGCTTATATAGATTTATACATGATAGGGTTTCAGAGAGAAAAAAATACGACTTATGAAAATATAGCCATACCCACAAGAAGTGTAACCCAAATTCAAAGATTACTACATTGAAATAAGTTTCCCCAAAAACGAATCCAAAATCAGGTTTTACGAAATCCGTAGAAATCAATCACACAAAAAAAACTGAAGCAAGAAACCAGATCTGTAGCTCAACGAACCTTAGTCGATTCGACCAAGTTTTGAACGCCAACGTGGTTTCTTGCAAACACAAGCGGTGGGCAAGTGAGAACGCGCGACATATTTTCTCTGATCCAATCGAAGGATTTAGGTCTCGATTCTAACAATCCAATTAACCCAAGATTAGCTTCAGATTCAAGCAACCTAAAAAGGAATAATCGAGACAACCCCGTGAGCTCGATTTCGCTAACCCAAATCCGGAGATAAACCCTAAAAAATCTCGACCTAGAGCAGACAGTGAGGGGGAGAAGATAGCTAAGCGCGTGTGGTGAATAAAAAAAAAAGTGAAGGGTAAGGTCCATATTTATAGACGCTTGAGAGTTGAGATCCACCGACTCGGGAAAGTCGGTCACATTGAAGGTGTTTTCGTAAGTTCACATTAGAGAAAAGGAAAACACTAATCAAATATCGTGGAGGGTATATTAGTAAATTACATAGACGACTACTGGCTCGGTCCGAGTCTCCGATATTTGATACGGTTTTTCTAAAAGACCTTTTCACCCCTTGACTTTTTTCTCTAATAAGTACAAGATGGAAACATAGGCCTAATTTTGGTTATTGGGCATTAGAATTCCTCTTAAAAGCCCACATGTATCCGAAACACTAAAAGGCCCGTTCTCGTCGAAACGATGCCTTGGTTTTGGAAGTTGTATCTCATCAGTTTCTTACAAACGCGTTTGTTGTATCTGAACATTCGCGTCTCTATGTTTCATACATTTCTGATTTTCCCTATAAGTTCAATACACTAGCAACGTCGATGATTAGGGTATTATAATCTCTTCGTCACACACATTTCTTTGCATCTACATTTGTAAAAGAGACTCTCTCTTCTTCTTTTGGTCTATCAAAGATGCAAGAAACCCAAACGAAGTTGTCTCTGAGTGTAACACCAGTTAATGCAAATGCCCCACTCCCACAGAATCCCGCAATTCCTCTAGGCTTGATTGCTCCATATCATCAACAAGCAAAAGACATTAACCATATGTTACAGGTTTTGATCTGTTCTTATATATTACGATGATATTTTTATGTTTTTCATCAACATATATTTATAGTTAATATTCATGCATGTGCAGAACCAGATGACAAGAGAATTGTATGGTCAATTAAGAAGTCTCGAGGAGAGAGCCATCTTTTGTGTGAGGGTAAAAGACAAAGTCATCGAAGATATGAAGAAACAATGTGGAGAAATGGAGATTCGTACGAGAAAAGCGTTAGCAGAAGCAGAATTTTGGAGGAAGATGACGAATGAGAAAACGGACTTGTGTAGAGACCTTGCGGGGAGACTTATTGAAATGAAAAAGAGAGAAAGGGCGACGAGACGACTGGGGGTGAGGGAAATGGCAGAGAAGGCTGAGTCGTCTACTGGTGATAATGGTGACGATGTTGTAGACACAGCAAGAACCCGTTTGTGCAAACGACGCCGTCTTTGAAAGAATGAGTCGGGATTTGAGGTTGTGACGTTTTTTAAGCATGTGTGTGTGTGAAGATGACATCATCATGATGTAACTCGGTGTGGTTTATCATTGTACCCACTTCCTAGACATCTGAGTTTATAAAGGGGAGAGGGAAAATGTTTGATAATATCATTCGGTTATATGTTTTAGTGCCTATATATATATTTGTTACATGCGCACTTTATTTTTGAACATGAATAATGTAAACCATGCTACGTTTTATTTTTCTTTTTCAAGATTATTTAACAATTTGGTAATGCAACCTAATACATATTATGATGGGGTTGAAAGCCTAATATTTAAAAGCTATCGCAATGATAAATTGTTGCTAATTTTCCACAATTAATGAAGATGATAAAAATTTCAGTTTTTATAGTTAGACATAAGTTCATATGAAGACTTCTTAGTGGCACATAGGTAATGATATGATTTGTATGTTTGTAGATAAGCTGTAATGAATTTTCTAATTGGACATACACACACGGGAAAAAATTTAGGATTCGAAATGAAAAACCGACACATTTTCTTTTCTTTATGTTTAGTATACGTGAAAATGTTGACGACTAATTTTCTTTTAGTGGTTTGGTACAAACATTTAAAAGGATATGAACTGATCCATATATAGGGACTAGCAACTTTTTCTCGTTTCAATCCATATAATTTAATGATTATAAATCAAGAATTAGTATAATTATAATAACAAATGTTGCATTAGTTAAAACTTATAATGATTGTCTAAGATTAATGGACAATATGGTTAGTTGTTGCAAAGGTAAGGAAACAAAGGAGCGCGCAAACGACCAATTTTTTCAAATTCCCTACGAAATCAGTTTTCTGGTGCCGGTTTTAGGGTGGATACGATCATACAAGGCGAAACACATGTGGACAGGTGGATAAAAACTTAGTCACGTCTTGCAAAAACATTAACTGTGTGCTGCAATGTTTAGTATTCGAACTAAAACCACCGTATAGGTTCGTTGTAAAGTAAAGTCCCTATGCACGACATAAAAAATCAGGTCGCGAAGATGAGTACGCAACTACGCATAGTTGATCTCTTAATTAAGGAACAGAACAAAATTCGGTATATGTCTGATCTAATGAGAAAGAGACATGAATTAATGCGCACCTGTTAATTGTTGTATCGTCGTGGATGTGATTGTATCATTTAATACTATTCTCTTAATTTCTGTTTTTTCATATAGTTTATTGACTAGTATATGAAAATAAGTGATTTGTGTGAATGTCATTGTTATATTATCACTTAGATTAATCGCCGTATTTTGTTAAACATATTTTACCATATGATCGTTTATACTAGGATTTGAATATAGGATTGGAGCCAATTTACCTTCGTACTGCTAGTGCGAATCATTTCCTTTGTTCATTACCTCATTTTTAAAAAGTATTATTTTGTTCGTTTACAAGTTGTACCTTAATAATCATTTCGGATTTTATTTCGGACCATAGCTTAAAAAATTAGAATTTCTCGGCATTCAATTAATCAGGACTATGCCTAAACAGGAGAATGAATATTTACATTCTTATAAAAAAAAAATTATACAGGACTATGCTTAGCTTGTTTGATTAATATTGCTAGAAAAAAAAAGTACTAGCTTTAATTAGATAGCATAGTAACGTAATTGAAAAAGCGGTTAGGACCTTAAACAAGACGGTTGGAAACCGTATAATGTAAATTTACAACCGCTTTATTTATCAAAATAAGCTATTGAAATGTTTTTTGAAAATCTTAATACTTCATATTTTAAAAGACAGTATTATGGATTTTTCTGTTGCAAATAATATGGATGAAAAACAATGTGACTCATGAATACGATCGAGCATTGCAACTGCTTAATTAACTTTTGACTTATCACTACACGTTCTTCTGAGTTCAAACTACCAATTTGTATATGGAAAAGAAAAGAACGAAAAAGAAAAGAAGTCCTTAAACCGGTACCGATAGCTATCACGGGTACTTTAATTAAATGTTTAGGCTTTTATATGATTATATATCTCTAGGCTCTATAGCTGTTTTGAGAAGATATATATATGGAAACTTTACGTGTTCATTTTCTCGAATTTTGAAGTCTTTATTTCATAATGTGTTTTCTTAAACTCAAATTGCATTTACTGCTACACCGGTGAACAGATTGTGGCATTATGGGTCCTATCTCATTTAATACCGATGTTAACACCTATATCGGGAAGACATTGATAGAGTTTGAAAGAGCATAACCACGTGGGGACGTCGACAATTATTTGGGGAATAGTTGATAGATTAGTAATAGTATCTACTCTATCATTATATATAGAAACTAATAAACATTACTACATTAGTTTGTAAGAAAAAAATCTAAAACATTAGTATACGTTGGTAATAGTATATAATGTAACAAACACATCTTTTGGTATAAAACTACAATTCATAAGACCTGTGTATATATATTTTTAGTCGTATGAGCAATTGTACGATCTACAAGACTTAATTGGCTCTGTAACAACCAAATATAGGAAATACTTGTACAAAAACTGGAAGTGTCAGTATTTTAAAATTCAGTCTCAGTTTCTTAAAAAGCAATTGGTGAAATGTTTTAAAAAGGTGACAGCATCTGCTTCTCTCAATTTCACTCCAATGTGGAAGTGAAATAAACTAAAACAGTCAGTACGTGAAGTTAGTTATCCTTTGCTTTTATTGCCAATCCGTAACAACTTTACATTTTATGATGATTCATTTTTTCTATTTTACTAGATAATATTATATACTAATTTCTTAATCAAAGTCCATGTGATTGAATGAACAATCATTTTTTCTCTTCTGGTTATTAGCACAATCATATATATTACTATAATCTTAAATTACAATTGACTGAATGAAGGACAATCATATACATTACATACATTTATGATCGATTTTCAAATATAAATACATACTTATATACTAGTTTAGACTTAAATTAGTGGGTGGACACTAATATACGTCCCATTAAACCTTTGTGTTTCTTTAAGAAAAGGCTATGCATAATTATGTTGGATATTGAAAAACCTAGGAGGATTAATTCTTTATTCATATTTCAATCAAACAGATAAGTGTGAAACAAAGTTTATAGGGATTTTTGGCATTTGTTTCCAAAAGTACATTGTTAATTATCAAAAAGTGTGATCCTCTAACCATAACACGTACTTAGATATTAAAATAACATGTAGACAAAAAAAATGTCAATGTCTTCAATTAATGACAACAACTAAACCATACAAATCACGTAGACATATATGGATATATAAATATCTACGTAGGAAACGAGAGGAGGACTATTTACATCCATCGTTCCAAGCTTTTAAAGAAGCAATATTTTTTGTGTTTTGTTTTAAGTTTTAACACACAAACACATTACCTCGAATTCGATACGTCATAGTAATTAGCAACTATGGAACGATGTCGTTCTGGTCATCATCGCATCATTTCTTATTATCTCTCTTCTTCGTTGATACTATTTTGGTGTATTTTCGTTCTCGTGCTGTTATCTACGACAAGTACTACAAATGCTTTAGTGAAAATCCCGAAAAACACGACCGTTCCGGCGGTAATAGTGTTCGGTGATTCAATTGTCGATGCCGGGAATAACGACGACATGATAACAGAAGCTAGATGCGATTATGCTCCCTACGGCATTGATTTTGACGGTGGAGTTGCTACGGGAAGATTCTCTAATGGCAAAGTCCCTGGTGATATTGTAGGTTAGTTTGCCTGTAATTTTATTTTCATTAAAATTTTCATTGTAGTCTTACACCTTGCATTCTTTTTATTGGATAGCTATATCTATCGAATGCATGAACTTGATTAATGATTTGCAGTCCGTGACTAGTTTGATTTTCTTGCTCTATAAAATGGTGTACAATAAAGTTAAGCACACAAAGTTGCCACTTTATAATAATTCAAAAATAGTAAAACACTTAAACAAAACAAAAAAAGAAGAATATCAGAAGTGATCTAATAATTATATTATAATTTTCATAACTCATTTGTTTTTACAGCGGAAGAGCTAGGGATTAAACCCAATATACCGGCATATCGAAATCCGAATTTAAAACCAGAAGAGCTCTTAACCGGTGTAACATTTGCTTCTGGTGGTGCTGGTTATGTTCCTTTGACAACCAAAATAGCGGTAGTTAATTTTGAGTACCTATGCATAATTTAACTTTATCTAAAGAAGTTATGTTAAAATAACAACAATTTCTGTTTATCTTGTTAAAGGGAGGAATACCTTTACCACAGCAATTGATATATTTTGAGGAATATATAGAGAAATTGAAGCAAATGGTTGGAGAAAAGAGGACAAAGTTCATAATCAAGAATAGCTTGTTCGTTGTTATATGTGGTAGTAACGATATCGCCAACGACTTCTTTACTCTCCCCCCGGTCCGGCTACACTACACCGTCGCTTCTTTCACCGCTCTTATGGCCGACAATGCTCGTTCTTTTGCTCAGGTAAAGACAATTTACAATTGTAACTTGTAAGGTTGGTAATAAGGCAATAACTAATGTCACGAATAAGGTTAGTAAAATGTTGTCTTTATTAAAACTTGTTTTTATTTATGTGGTGGCAGACACTCTATGGATATGGAGCAAGAAGAATACTTGTATTTGGTGCACCACCAATAGGATGTGTTCCTTCGCAGAGAACCGTAGCAGGAGGACCTACAAGAGATTGTGTTGCTAGGTTTAATGATGCAGCAAAACTTTTCAATACTAAGCTCTCTGCAAATATTGATGTCTTGTCAAGGACTCTACAAGACCCAACAATAATCTATATTGACATCTATAGTCCTCTTCTTGATCTCATTTTAAACCCTCATCAATATGGTAATCAATCATTATTACTTTATTTTCAACATATTTTTAACATCCCAAATCTGTTTTTATAATAAAAGATTAAAAGTGTATATATCTTTATTATGAATCTTATAGGATTTAAGGTGGCCAATAAAGGATGTTGCGGAACCGGATTAATAGAAGTTACTGCGCTATGCAACAACTATACAGCTTCTGTATGTCCCATAAGATCTGATTATGTGTTTTGGGACAGTTTTCATCCTACTGAAAAAGCTTACAGAATTATAGTTGCAAAGCTTTTGGATAGATACCTCAACAGATTCTTCTAATCGATATAGCTCCTATTTCTTAGCATGTTCCATACACTTTTAAATAATCATTTCAACTCAAAGAGAGAATTACACTTCTGTCAATTTTCTCTTTTTCAAGGCTTGTAATGGTCTCTTATGATATTTGATGGTTATATATATACAAGGTTATACTTTTATATGCTTTTTTTTCTTTTCACAAAGGCAATTTTTGTTCTTTTTCCATTTTCAACGAGAAAGATTGATTATAACCCTCAAAATCACTTGTCACAGTCCTGATGGAGCTTAGCCTTACTGGCACTGCACATATGAAAAAAAAAAAGGAAATCAAAAAGAGAGGCAAAAACAAATAAACAATTACATAATAAATATCTTTAATAAAAAAAGAGAGGTGGTAATTAAGCATAAGGCCCAAGGTTGACAAAAACAAATTATGTATAAGGCCCAGTTAAATCTGATGACGCAGGCCCGAAAGCAATTAGCCAATTAATGTTTTTCTTCGACAACTTATTGACAAATATAGTAATTTCTTTTTTTTTTGTTTTTTTTTTTGACAAATATAGTAATTTCACTATGCCCAAAATTTATTTTAGTTGAAGAAAAAGGGTTTACGATGCTAACCTAGCTAGTTCGTTATTAAATGTTCTAGACTTGACTATTGGCCATTTTGAATAAAAAGTCCTCATATGTTAAATTTTCACATGTCGATCCAAGCTCTACATATATATATTTACTCATCATTCCAAAAGCTTCCAAAGAAACAAAGAGTAACAATGAAACGAAACAGTATAAATATTCATCACGTTACTTCTTTTTCTTCGAGTCCGTTTTGGTGTGTTTTCTTTCTCGTGTTGTTATGTAAGACGTCCACCAACGCTTTGGTGAAGCAGCCGCCAAACGAAACGACTCCGGCGATAATTGTGTTCGGAGATTCAATCGTTGATGCCGGAAATAATGACGACATTATGACAACGTTGGCTAGATGCAATTATCCTCCTTACGGCATCGATTTTGACGGTGGAATTCCTACCGGAAGATTTTGCAACGGCAAAGTTGCGACTGATTTTATAGGTAAATTTCACGTTGCTTTCTCAGATGTAATTTTGATTATATTTCGAGAATTTCCCCAATAGATAACAACTAAACACACACTTTTAGTTGCATTTGTGTTTTGTGAACACTCTGAAAACTTCTCAAGCCTGTAAACTGAAAAGAGACAAAAAATCTATAGAAAACCTTTTATCAATAAAAAAACAAAACAAAAAACTTATATAAAAGTCATTTATTGTATCGTACGTAGTGCTGAATAATATCTAAGTGACTGACTAGTGTTAAAACTGTTAATATGTATGTAATTTACATTATTGACTAAAGATATACGTATGGTACACAAAAAAACTCCAGAAAATGGTACCATCACAAAAAAAAATTATTATATTTTACACAAATGATCTTTCTTTTTTTTCCAAGTTTTCAATATGTGTCATTTTCTTGAGATATAAAAACTCAAAAGCGAAACATCAAAGAAATTAAGGACAAATGATATAAATTTATATAACTGGTAATAGTTATTTTCTCTTGCAAATCATAGCGGGAAAATTCGGAATTAAACCAAGTATACCGGCATATCGAAATCCAAATTTGAAACCAGAAGATCTCTTAACCGGTGTAACATTTGCGTCTGGTGGTGCTGGTTACGTTCCCTTCACAACCCAATTATCGGTAATCAAACTTCTAAATCTTACACTATCTATAAAACAAAATATGATTACTTCTAAGCTGTAATTAGACGTACCTTTTTATATATAAACCATTGTTGTTCTTAAAGGGAGGAATAGCTTTATCGCAGCAACTGAAGTTATTCGAAGAGTATGTAGAGAAGATGAAGAAAATGGTTGGGGAAGAAAGGACAAAGCTCATAATTAAAAACAGTTTGTTCATGGTTATATGTGGCAGTAATGATATAACCAACACCTACTTTGGTCTTCCTTCTGTTCAACAACAATACGACGTCGCTTCCTTTACCACTCTTATGGCCGACAATGCTCGATCTTTTGCTCAAGTACGTATGAAAATAATTAATGAACTATCTCCTTATTTATATAGTATCAAATTTAATGCTCACGTTTGTCGTAAGAGTTTATTATTGACGTAGAAATTTTAATATTTTGCTTTGATTACCTTTACCCTTTTTATCTTTCTAAACCTTTTGAATGATGTGGTATTCACAGAAATTACATGAATATGGAGCGAGGAGAATACAAGTATTCGGTGCACCACCAGTAGGATGTGTCCCATCACAGAGAACCTTAGCAGGAGGGCCAACAAGAAATTGTGTTGTTAGGTTCAATGATGCAACAAAGCTCTACAATGTTAAGCTCGCTGCAAATTTGGGTTCTTTGTCAAGAACTTTAGGAGACAAGACAATAATCTACGTTGACATATATGATTCTCTCCTTGATATCATTCTTGACCCTCGACAATATGGTAATCGTCGTTCGTATTAATATAAACAATTAATTTTCAAATTAAAATTTCCATTTTATCAAAAAGTTATTGAAATTGTATGTCATTCATTAATGTAACAGGATTTAAGGTGGTTGATAAAGGATGTTGTGGAACTGGACTAATTGAAGTTGCTCTTTTATGCAACAACTTTGCAGCTGATGTATGTCCAAATAGAGATGAATATGTGTTTTGGGATAGTTTCCATCCGACTGAGAAGACTTACAGAATTATGGCCACAAAATATTTTGAGAGATATGTATGATCTCGACAATCGTGTAAGTCATAGCTTGATTTATCGTGTCTTTTGATGTTTATTATCTTATTAGACGTGACCTCGAAATGTTTTTCCAAAAGAATATGATTTATGTATTTTGAGACAATTTCCATTCGACTGAGAGAAGCCTTAAAAACTATAGTCGTAAAAAAAAGTTTGAAAAATGTCTACAAAATTTAATAATATGTGACACAATAGATAAGTAAAAATGATTGATATGATTTTTTTTTTTTGAACTATCACCTCTTTTGCTGTTTGCAAATTGCTGGATGTTTTCTCGGTGCGTTTGCTTTCTCTTATGCCTGTAAATCTTCTTTTTTCTTACGTCGAACTATTTACAGTTAATCGCTTGCGGCATGATCCAATGCCCATCTCTTGTGTGCCATCTCCAGACAATTAAGATAACTTTGCGTATAAATTTGTAAAATTTGGCTATTACCGAAATTAAAATGCTGGTACGTTGCTAGTAGGAGTTACCCACCACCATACCTATTTGTTACCAGAAAGCCCACAATTATCGAAGGCAATATAGCCCAACAACAAAGAACTAATTTGAACTCAGGAGGTTGAACGAGAGGCCTAGAGCTGAGAGCCCACTCAATGAGAAAGAAGAAAAGGTCAAGTTGAAACTTGAAACTTGAAAGAGCCTATTCAAGCGATGGAGCTGATTTGAGATATTGAGTTGAGAAGACATTTTTTTTTTTTAAAAAGACATAATATTATTAGCTGTTGTTTCAATAATTGTTTGCTTTACTAATTCGAGAAAAAACCCTAAAAAATTGTTATATAAGAAAATCGTAAACTTAGGTCAAATGAAAAGATATAGATTTTTTTAAAAAGTTGATTAATGTACGTACCTTAAAAATAGATATAGGTACAGCTCTGTTTCGACCACATATCTAAACTTGAAGATAGCTTATTAGGCCATGCACCATTTGTCACGACTGGTTCGGCCTATTAATTCTTTAACACCCACATTACCGGTAAAACTAAATAAAATTAAGACCGAACATTTTGATTTTTAGTATATGAAACAATTGGCTGTAAATGTAATAGAGTAAGTCACTAACCATCTCACTCTAAATTATCTACCACGCGATAGGATCAAAATCTTGACCTATTAAGTCTGTGAGTAATATTGGACCCACTAATAAATGATCAAATTAATTTCAAAAACAATAATGAATGCTTATCAAGTCGAATTCAAAACACAAATGCCTTCAATTTATTTTTTGGTTTCGTTGGTCTTCATTATACATGGAACTAGTTAGTTGGTCATTACTCGAATTTCTCGCTGTCGAGTTATTACTATATATGAATTCAACTACGATAGTACATGGTCTATCTTGTGAATACTATAGACATAGTATAGCATCTATAATATCGTTGTTTTATGTATATCAAAATTGCTCGTTTTATAATCTTTTCCTACGGATTAAAATATTATTTGAGCATGCATCGCAAACATTTCTTCTAATTTAACAAAATCACTTAAGATATTTTAATCCACTATTTTTTTTTTGGCAGCCTGTAAAAGAAAAATTATAAATATTGCAACTATCTACAAATTAATGTAGTATGATATTCATTTAAAAGATGAAAAGCAATATAAGACGGATAAACCCTAAAGCATTTGAAGATATTTATATATTTTTTGTTTGTACATGTTTATAGAAGAAACATAATTATGTTAGATAGTGGTTGGGAGATAAGATAATATGGTTGTGTGAATCATTAAATTAAATTTCACATTCTAGTAGCCTTGCCGATATATCATAGTCTTAATTAACTAGCATGATTTTTCGGATACTTGCGCTCTGCCTTACTATTTATATTCTATAATTATTAGTTTTGGACCATCGTTATGTTCTAGCATTAACAGCAACTTCTCTAGAAATATGCTAACATTTTGCTTTTGATATATTTTTAGCCACAATACTTTTTCATCGTAAAGTCTTTTTTGTACCTTTTCACGTGTACATATTTATAGAGAAAGTTACCTTCTTCACACTCAGTTAACTGGAAATAGTAGTATCACCTATTGCTTGTGATCTACATCTACCCTCCGGTCCCTACGTCTTAGTTCATTTTTTCTTTTTCTAATTCGTTCTTATCATATGATTCGCTATGTCGGTTTTAATTTATAGGATTCTAAAATATAATTAAAACTAGATATTGATTTATCCAAAAAGAAAATGATATGTTATGCTAGAGACCAAAAATAATACCAACAAAATATTCTATATTGCTGAGCTTGATGGGCTCTAGAAGTCTTGGTTGTATTAATTATGATGACCTACAAATATGTAGTTTGGTAACAGTTTACATCACATGCTCAAAGATTTTAACATGAGATTCTTAAATTAAATAGTATTACTAATATCATATTTTTTAACGTACCATGATTGTTATATGAGATTCTAAATACAAATATCTACTATATATGTAGAGTAATTAATACCATAAGTTTTTGATAATAATTGAAGTTATACTCATTTGTGCAGAGATAGATTACTTGTAACACCGATGTTATGACTTCAGAAAACATTCAAACACTCAAGTCAAAATGGTCGGAAAAAAAGAAGGTTAAATAACCGCATTATTGATATGATATGTAGTTGTTTATAACTTTGTGTATTTTGAAGTGCTTTTAATTTTTTTGAATTTTCCATGTATTATCTCTCTTTTAACGTATATGTGAATGTCTTCTAAATTCATTGGATGTTACTCAACAAGATTCTGATACTGTCATACTGAGTGTCTGAAATATAGGGCCATTTAGTTGTCAGTCACTCAGTCTGTTGTAGGAGTCACAAATAAAGTAGATCTACCTTAGTTATCCTACGAAACAGAGTATGCATTTTGATTATGTTGGTGCAATATATTTGATGTATTATCCCAAAGAGATGCATATGATATGTTTCATCAGATATTGTTTTCCGTGGAATGGTAGTGCTAGTTTTTTTTTTTTTTTTTTTTTTTTTTTTTTTTTTTTTTTTTT
>Ga0041059_1001137_pt1 | contig 21262 bp, 19 predicted proteins | sample AraColnosormetaG_FD_56232 | JGI IMG/M metagenome (GOLD analysis project Ga0041059, IMG submission 56232) | Arabidopsis roots microbial communities from North Carolina, USA - Col MF nosort | ecosystem: Host-associated > Plants > Roots > Unclassified | place: USA: North Carolina | collected... | reverse complement strand
GATTTTCTTTATTTAGCTTTTGAATTTCTTTTTCATTTTTTTAATCAACTCATTAAGGGTACAACTGGTATATCACATTTTCGGTGGCATTCAGATTAACTTATGGCAGTCCAGATCAGTTTTTTCAAAAAAGTGGCATAAGTGATAAAAGTCCCCCCCTGCGGTTTGGTTTCTTGTCCGCTCCAAAACTTGTGAGGGCATTTTAGTCATTACAACATGGGAACTGGATTTTTAAACTGGTGAATTCGTTAGCGTTTATGTGAATAATCATCCATCATCAGGAAAGATCCGAAGAAAAGCGACGCCGTTTTAAAGGAGATGGATAAACAACCGGCGACCAGTTGGAGTATCCATACCCGGCCGGAGATAATCGCCAAGTACGAGATCTTCGAGCGAGTCGGATCCGGAGCTTACGCCGACGTTTACAGAGCTCGCCGTCTCTCCGACGGTCTAATCGTCGCGCTCAAGGAGATTTTCGATTACCAATCTGCGTTCCGGGAGATTGACGCGCTCACCATCCTCAATGGATCTCCTAATGTAGTTGTTATGCACGAATACTTCTGGCGTGAGGAAGAGAACGCTGTGCTTGTGCTTGAGTTTCTTAGGTCGGATCTCGCTGCGGTGATCCGAGATGGTAAGAGGAAGAAGAAGGTAGAAGGAGGGGATGGATTCTCGGTTGGGGAGATTAAGAGATGGATGATTCAGATTTTAACCGGTGTTGATGCTTGTCATCGGAATTTGATTGTACATAGAGATTTGAAGCCTGGGAATATGTTGATTTCTGATGATGGAGTTCTTAAGCTTGCTGATTTTGGTCAGGTGAGATTATGATTGTTACTGATTGTGTTAGTTATTTCATTGTTTGATGCACAAATATGAGAAACCTCTGAATGAAAAATGCTTGGTTTGCTTGAAATTTGGAAGAGTTAGTGTAATCAAGTGGCTAGACCTTATCATTTAGTGTAATCTATGAGTTTCTAAATGTGTGTTGGCTTCTTGGTTCATATACAGGCTAGGATACTCATGGAGCATGATATTGTAGCTTCAGATGAAAACCAACAAGCTTACAAACTGGAAGACAAAGATGGAGAAACCAGCGAACCACCAGAAGTTATTCCTGATTATGAGAACTCACCTAGGCAAGGGTCTGATGGTCAGGAACGGGAAGCGATGAGTAAAGACGAGTACTTCCGACAGGTGGAAGAGCTCAAGGCTAAACAGGTTGTTAGAGATGATACTGATAAGGACTCGAATGTGCATGATGGAGACATATCTTGCCTTGCAACGTGCACTGTTAGTGAAATGGATGATGATCTCGGTAGGAACTCGTTTTCTTACGATGCTGACGAAGCAGTGGATGATACACAGGGTTTGATGACATCTTGTGTGGGAACCCGATGGTTTAGGCCACCAGAACTGCTCTATGGATCTACGATGTATGGGTTAGAGGTCGATCTATGGTCGCTTGGTTGTGTGTTTGCAGAACTCTTGTCTCTTGAGCCTTTGTTCCCAGGAATTTCAGATATTGATCAGATCAGCAGAGTGACCAATGTGCTGGGAAATTTAAATGAAGAGGTCTGGCCTGGTTGTGTTGATCTTCCAGACTACAAGTCAATCTCATTTGCTAAAGTAGAATCTCCTCTTGGTATTGAAGGATGCCTTCCCAACCATTCAGGGGATGTGATATCGCTGCTCAAGAAGCTTATCTGTTATGATCCAGCTAGTAGAGCTACTACTATGGAGATGCTGAATGACAAATATTTAAGTGAAGAGCCTCTTCCAGTTCCAGTTTCAGAGCTCTATGTGCCTCCGACAATGAGTGGACCAGATGAGGATTCTCCGAGAAAGTGGAATGATTACAGAGAAATGGATTCAGATTCAGATTTTGATGGCTTTGGACCCATGAATGTAAAGCCTACCAGTAGTGGATTTACAATAGAATTCCCCTGACCTTGGCATTTAAGGTACGCAGTCAAAAGCTCTGGCTCGCTTAAACACATAAATCAGTCTCTTCTCTCTCTCTCTTTCTTCTTCAAAGAGAATGGGTATATACCAAAACCTGACATGTGTTTCTTTAGGTCTTGATTGATGCAACACTCTTTGTTGTTTGAAGATCTTGTTACAGAATACCGCTTAGAAAATTGTTAACTTTTCGTTAGGACATTGTTTAGGTATCAATGGCGGCAAAAACTTTTGAAATTCGTTTGCTCATTGATCTCACAACTTTTTTTTGCGCTTTGTTTCTCTCATCGATCTCAGTTTTATGTGTTTATCTCTCCTTGGCAGAGTCCATGGTTGAGCATCTTGATCATCCCGACTTCCCCTGAATTCGCCTACTTTGTCAAAAATGTGTTGTGTGTGTGTGTGTGTTGTTCCTCTCTCTCTGCCTCCCTCGTATGAAAATGGTAACATTTACAATTGGAAAGTCGGTGTTAGCCTTTAGCTATTAGCTGAAGAGCTAGTTTTCTTGTTGCCCAGGCCATTCTTTACCCTATTTTTCATCTGAAGTAACAATGAAACAAAATCTATATATACTCGAGTTTTGCTTTCTAGGATCTGTATTTCTTAATTGTTTCTATATTTTGATCAATTTTGAACTTTTCATATCAAGTTATCAACATGTGTAGTAGCAACCCTTCAATAATGAGACCATGGAATAAAAGCCTATCCTATATGTCATCCAGTTTTTGCTAAGATAAATTATTTTCAGTTACCCAAATTACATAATCAAAACTGATATCATAAACAACAAAAATAGCACACACAAAAATCATAACTGAATCTGATTCTTCCAGAAATGTGAACTGTTGTTTACTATAAAAAGAAGAAAACCAGAACCACAATACATTTGACTCCATGAATCAGTCATACTAGTCCAACATACTAAATATAAAACTTAAGGGGCAATATTGAAAATTAGACAAAAGTTGATAGACCAAAAGATAAATTAATAACAGTTACCAGTATCTATCGCCAAGTCTCCCCTAGGGTTTTTTTTCTCTGAAACGGACATCGAGAAATTCCAGGAGTGAGTTTTGACAATCGGAGAGAAATGGGGTCGACAGAAAAAGAGCAGACGACGCAACATCACCCGCCTCACATCAGCAGTCTCGTCGTACGTCCCTCCGGAAGCAACGACAGAGAAGACGGCCGCAACGCCGCCGGAGACTATGAGCCCGGAGAAGTCTCTCGTGACCGGCCTTCGTTTAATCGCTCGGATCGGTATAAGGGTGACAATGGTGGTTCGTATCTCTTCTAAACATTCCAGTCCTCTTTTCTCCTGAGTTTCTCTTCTCGTTATTGGTTTCGATTTCTGAAATTGGGGGAATGAAGAACAGAACTAAGTAGGCATCACTTGTTTCTTTCACTACAAATGCTTGTGATTGTCTACGTCTTAGTCAATGTTTTATCTCCTTTGACTTGTGATTCCGATGAGGGGAATTGTGTGTAGTTATCTCGTGAGCATTTGGTGCTATCTTAAAGGTTTTTGATAATGCTCTCATAACTATAACAATGCTGTGTAAATTGCAAATGAGCATTGTTCTTGCCTTGAAGTACTTAGGTCTTGATGTTTACATAATGCATTGTTTTCGTAAAAGATGCATTATGTAATGTATCTAAAGAGTATAGTGACTCTTAGTGCGATTATACATTGCTACAGATGCATATCAACATTCCCTGTTCAGTTCTTAGTGAATTGTTTGGTATATGCTCTGAGAATGCTGACACCAACGGACTTGTAATTTCACAGTGTCAGTGCTCCATTTTATTGGTCTGCAAAGAAAATGATTTTTTGAACTTTGCTGTCTGCTGATGTATATTTGTATTATACTGTAGTTGACTTAGTCTTGTTCTACTGGCTACTTTTTGTGTGTGTGTTAGGACATAGAACTCGGGCAAGTTCTAGCTCACCAGGCCGTCGTGGATATGAAGATCACAAGCATGGCTCTGATCTTAATCATTCAGGCGTTCCACCTCGTGGCCGTGAGTTAAGCAGCAGAAGGGAAGCACCTGGGAGACACAGAGACTATTCCCCACCCTTAGCTAGAGGTGGAGCTGGTGCTCGTCCTTATCGAAGAGGTTTAGATGGGCCTGAACCTCCACATGGAAGGGATGGCATGAGCAGAAATAATATATCAAAGGTGCAACCAAGAGAAGGAGATTGGTACTGTCTTGATCCATTGTAAGTATCCCTGCTATTCTAAATTTCTACAATCTCAGGTTATTCTATATGAACTCTATAGAATATTGGTATCTCAGAACCTAGAGAAGTTTCTAAATCCCATATTATGTTTGTTTTGTCATGAATACAGATGCAGAAACTTGAACTTTGCGAGACGCGAGTCCTGCTACAAATGCAAGAGGCATCGTTATGCACCGGCTAATAGTCCTCCACTGCCTCGCCTTCTTCCTCCTCCCATGAATCATTCCCCAAGAAGAGACTTTAATGGCTACAGATCTCCTCCGCGTGGCTGGCCCAGAGACTACCCGCCGCCAAGGCATGACCATCCCACATGGAGAGACAGAGAACGAGACCGTCCGCATTACTCAGACCATGAGTACCCTCCTAGCAGAAGGATAGCATCTGACTGGGCCCATACAGAGCCGCTCCCAAAACCTCATTATGACAGACGACCACCTCTCAGTCCACCTCGTGGTGGCAGATGGGGACGAGTTTTGAGAGAGAGGAGCAGATCCCCGCCATTGAGAGATGTTCCACCACCGCCATTGAGAGATGGTCCACCACCGTCATTGAGAGGAGGCGGTCCACCGCTGCACAGAGATTACCGCCGTGACAGTCACTTTGACAGAGAAAGACGAGACGATGGGCGTGGCGGCAGAGGCAGAATGGGAAACTCTTACTGATGCAAAAACTGTGTATGTCTTGGGATTTTGGTTTAGACAGTTCAAATTTTCGCGGAATGTGACCTTGTATTACACCTTAGATTCTTTGTTCTTGTTAGCAAAACTCTTGTGCCATTAGTGCAAAAACCAAACAAATGAGAAGCAATTTTGGTGCTCTTTCGTAATTAAAGAAACATTTAGGGCCGAAACAAAAAATATACTTCTTCTTAATATTCCCCTTCCGTTTCGGCTTCCGCTTGAGAAGGTGCGTACTATGAGTTCACGAGTGGTCTATCTACGTGTCAGTTTTTTATTGGGTGATAGCTAAATACACGCATATTAAAAGGGCTTTTTGGATATTTGCTTCACCGTAGATCGGACGGTGGAAAGAGACAAAACCTAAAGCATTTATGAATTGACATCGTTGGATCATCGTATTTAACAAGAACCGTACGATGAGATTGCCACGCAAATCTAACCGTCGAATATAATCCAGAAAATTGAAATTTCAAAACATGTTAGAGAGAGGGAGGAGGAGAGATGGTGTGAGAGAAGAAGAAGAACAAAACCGAAAGTATTTTTTTGTGCTTTTAATTTTTGTTTTTAATTTTACCAAATTCCTCTGAGGGCTTCTTCTTCTTCTTCTCCGTCTTCTTCTTCTTCTTCTTCTTCGTTTAGAGCTAAAACCCAATAGAACCCTAATTCTCATCTCCCTTAAAGCTTATCCCTTTTCTCTCTCTATATATATACGCGGATCAAATTCAAAGTCTCAGTTTTTGAGCTTTCTTAACAGCCGCCGAATCGATTTGTGATTTTCCCGCTCCGGAGAGATTCGGATCTGGATTTTTCGAGCTGATTTGTAGGAATTTCTCGTTTTCTCGCGGTGAATTATATCAACTGTGGAAAAAAGGAAAATTTCTGGGTTTTTTTGGTTTTGGAGATTGGAAAATCTTTGAGAGATGGGTGAAGACGGCGGAGGAGGCGAATTCCCGCCAAAAAAGGACGGTGTTGAAGAGGGTTTTCCGACGAAGAAGCCAGCAAGGCAGCTCGACTTCACTGGTGGCTCCGATGAACATTCACTGTCTAAACCAGCGGCTCCTACCGTCGTAGCTACGTCGGTGAAACCCATCATTAGTAGCTCTGTCCCTTCGACGATACGGCCGGGTATGACCATAGCAATCGGTCAGGTTACTCAGGTACGACCGACGTTACCAATGGCGACGACGATGTCAAATCCGCCGTCACAGTCACAAATCGTTAACGCGCCAATTAGGCATCCGTAAGTTTTTATCTATCGATTGAAAAATTCAAACTTTTTGTGTTATCTTAACTCAATTGAGTTTGTACAAATTTGATTGGGGATGATGAAATTGGTTTAAAGTTTAATCCTTTTAGACTAATTGGTGAAACTAATTTAAAATGGATGATGAAAATTTCAAAATTTTCTTCTCTCTTTTTATACAGGATACCGGAATCTCCAAAAGCTAGAGGTCCAAGGCCTAATGTGGAAGGTAGAGATGGAACCCCTCAAAAGAAGAAGCAGTGTAACTGTAAACACTCACGCTGCTTGAAATTGTAAGTCTTCCCATTCTTGTGTTAGAAATTGACACTCATCAAATTTTGTTATGTTGTAGTTTATTTAGTTTCCTGGTGACTTGTTTGTATGATTGCATGTTCATATCTTTTCCTTTTCTTCTGCTGCATGTCTAAGAAACTCAAAAGTCTGATTTTTTAAGTTTACCAATTTTTGTTGTTAATTGTGGATTTCTGCACTATCTTGTCAGGTACTGTGAATGCTTTGCATCCGGAACATATTGTGACGGTTGTAACTGTGTAAATTGTTTCAACAATGTTGATAATGAACCTGCTAGACGAGAAGCTGTGGAAGCAACTCTGGAGCGGAATCCATTTGCGTTCAGGCCTAAAATTGCTAGCAGTCCACATGGTGGGCGGGATAAAAGGGTACGTGGTCCTGAGGAACTTGTTCTAGATCGTGGGAGAGTTCTTTAAGCTTCTAAGTTATTGTTGATTTGCCTTTGTAGGAGGATATCGGTGAAGTTGTGTTGTTAGGGAAACATAACAAAGGATGCCACTGCAAAAAATCAGGATGCCTTAAGAAGTATTGCGAGTGCTTTCAAGCAAATATTCTTTGTTCCGAGAACTGCAAATGCTTGGATTGCAAGAACTTTGAAGGAAGTGAAGAGAGACAAGCTTTGTTTCACGGTGAACATTCCAACCACATGGCTTATCTTCAACAAGCAGCAAATGCAGCCATTACTGGAGCTGTTGGTTCCTCCGGCTTTGCTCCTTCTCCAGCACCTAAGAGAAGGAAAGGTCAAGAGATTTTGTTCAACCAAGCAATTAAAGATTCATCTAGGCTTAGCCACTTTCCACAGGTTCCAATTTACCATTTTAGCATATATATGCTTTTTGGTAACCATTTATAGAACTGAAAAATATATTTTTCTCTTGCTGTTGGCTTAGTGAAGTGAAATCTTATTATTTGTATTTAGGTAAATAATGGAAGAACTGGTGGACCAACCTCAGGCACATCTCCATCACCTGTTTCTCGTGCTGGTGGCAATGCATCGTCAGTTCCATCAAAGTTTGTATACAGGTGAAATTTCTGGTGTTCACAAGTTATTTAGTTTGATCCAAGAGCTGTCTAAAACTGACTTGTACGTTGTAATTTTTTGAAGGTCCCTTTTAGCAGATATAATCCAACCACATGATGTGAGAGCACTTTGCTCTGTTTTAGTCACTGTAGCCGGAGAAGCAGCAAAGACATCAACAGGTGAGACTTTGGTTAAAACTCTGTATTGATGAGGTTTTAGCTCTATATGTACAATTCACTGATCTTCCTTTAAAATCTTCTCAGATAAAAGAAATGAAATAGAAAATCGGGTGGACGATCAAACAGAAACTTCTTTAGCTTCTTCTGCACAAGATCAGCCTCAAGGCAATAACAATGCAGCTGATGTGGAGATGGTTGCAACTGATCATAATCAAGCTGATAAGTCTGGACCAGAGGAATCCAATTCAGATGGTGTTGATGCCTCTAAAGTGACCCCGCTATCTCCAGCAACTTTGGCTTTGATGTGCGATGAACAAGACACTATCTTCATGGTGGCTGCACCTTCACCTAATGGCTCAGTCGATCCCAATGGCTGCAGACCAAACTCACAGGGCCAGTCAGAAATTTACGCAGAGCAGGAGAGACTGGTGTTAACCAAATTCAGAGACTGCCTTAATCGACTTATCTCTTACGCAGAAATAAAAGGTAAAAATTCCGTGTTTCACACACATTTCATCAAAAGTCTTTCGTCTCTAAAGTTAGTTAAGTTCGTTGGATTGCAGAATCAAAGTGTTTATCTTTAGCAAGAATGCACATACAGCCACCTGCAATCGCGACTGTAAAAACCGAGAATGGGATTCAACAGCAAGTACCAATTGTGAATGGAGCTTCGCGAACCAATTGTCAACCTACACTCAACAAACCGCAGCCTATGCAGCTGATGAACACAACATCAGCAGCACCAGCAACAGCAACAAACACTCAACATCTTCAAAAACCTCCAGCTTTATCAGAGAAGAAAGACCCCTGAATCAGATAGATTATTATACTCTACTTAGGACAGAAAATAACTTACCAGAGAGAGCACGCTGAAATCTGCCTCACCACCGCCCTATATTATCAGGTAATCCCACCGTAATTTTTCTTTCTCAGTGGCGGTTGTTGCGGCTTCAACGCATTGGCAGGTGATTAGAGAGAGTAATAGACACAAGCTTTTATTGTGTCGTTAAGCTTTCTTCTCACTTTTCTCTTTCTTTTCTTATAAAGTCTCCTCTTTAAAGCCCCTTGTGGCTGGTGTAGATTTTGGTGAGCTTTGTTTCTTTACTACACGAATTTTTTGTTAGTTTTTTTTTTGTGTTCAGTATCACTTTTTATGTTGATGGTTTAGCTGTGGAACACCCTTGTTTACTGTGTCGGATTATGATCTGAGATGTTTCTCAATCAGCTTCTGTAGGATTTGAAAGTAATATATAATAAATCCTTAATTTGATTATAAAAAAAAAGATGTAAATTTCTTCATATTTTTCTCTCTGGCTAGAACAAATCATAACTTTATGAAACTGACGTCACTACAAACATTTATTAAGAGCAGAAAATTGTTTATTTTAAGAGTGTTAACAACAACCACACCTTAATAGCATTTTAACTTTGAACTTTGAAACAACAAGAGAGACTGATTTATTTTCATTTAGTGACTAACACCTTCAGCCTCTCCTTCTGCATATACTTAATTAAACGCTTCACAATTTGGACCTCGACGATTTCGATTCACTCTGCAGCCAAAACCAGAATTTTCATCATGAATAAATCGACTATACACTGACTAGTACTGCATTCATACGCTTGGAAACATTTCCATCATAGAGATCTAGTTATTATCATAAATTGTTTACTCAAAACTTCATTTTTACTAGCCAAACTACAAAACAATTCTACATAGTTCATGCCATACTTGAACCCAAAATCTAATGTTAGCAGGTCCCTTGCAGCAGATGAATCAACCTAAATTCTATTCTCATATCGTTTATCGATTTGTTAATAAGAGAACTTGGTTGGTACTGTGTTTTCTTGCCACATCATAAAATGTAAAAGAAAGTTGAGAAACTTTACCAAAAGCATTCCATTCATTGCTCTTTCCTCCAGATACCTCGATGGTTTGAAAAAGCTGCCATAAGTCTCCGACAATTTCTTGAGCCTCTCATATATGTACTTTGGTCCAACAGTGTCTGCCCAGAAAACAATTCCTCCCCTGCAACAGGTAAAAAAAATTGCTTAACATAAGAAATGATCATACACCAAAAATCTTAGTGACTAACAAAAGAAAGGAAAAAGTTTTGAGGATATTGTGAACGTTTGTAAATGACCAGAAGAAACTCAAAGATGTGAAAAAATCATATGCATAAGATTTGAGCAGAGGTAATGCATTTCCAGAATTTCACAAAATGCTCCCTTTTGCTTTATGGGGATTATGACTTAGAATCCTCACCGGTAAGAAGGAAAACTCATTCCAAGGACAGACGCAATGTCCAAGTCTGAGGCTCGGATCACAACTCCTTCATCTAGGACGCGGCATGCCTCGTTGACAACAGGGAATAAGATCATCTCTACAATTTCTTTATCAGTTACTGATATAGGCTGCAAAAGAAGAACAGACAATAGTGCATTTCATTTTTTTAAATACCAATAGTAGTACTGATATATTTCATAAGACCTCCTCTTTTTTTACCTTCCCACCAGGCATGATATTGGTCAGTTTCCTTGATTTCTCAACAATTGAAAGCACTGATGGATCAGGTTTTGGTTTGCTTCCCTTTTCGTATATATAGTATCCTCTTCCGTTGATTTTTCCTGAAGCCAGAAATGTTAAAAGTGGACACATTAGGAATTTCAAAAGGTAAGAGCAATGACATACCATTTCGCCCGCTCTTAAGAAGAAGCTCTGTCATTGGAGATCTGAACATGCGGTCACCATAGACCTTGGCATATATCGGCCCAACTGCTAATCCAATCCCGTGTCCAGCCAAATCACCAAGCCTGAGAAGTGAGTCATCGAAAAAAAAAAAATTCTTCAGTTGCTGAGATAGCCATAGAGCAACACTGAGAGTAACACATACACATACGGACACACATACACTGTAGGTAACAAAATATAGAGGGAGAGACTTACTGGAAAGGGCCCAATGGCAAGCCGAAAGAGGTAATAACGCTGTCAATTCTGAACAAGTCAACACCTAGATTGGCCAACATATGTGCAGCTTGTGAATAAGGAAAGAATGTCCTATTCACTGCAAAGCCTATGCAGTTTCCAACCACCACGGGAACTTTCTTTATGGCCTTTCCAACCGCCATGAGATCCAGAATCACCTGAGCAGAAGTATTCTTTGAACGAACAATCTCGAGAAGGGGCATCAGATGGGCCGGACTATAAAAAGACAAACCATTTGTATATTACACTAAAAATACGAAAAAAGCATAAAAATTTTGAGGCATTGGAAACGCAGAATGACCTGAAGAAATGTGCGCCAACAATGCGATCTTTTGAGTTAGTCTTTTCACCAATTACATCGAGGTCGATAGTAGATGTATTACTCGCCAAAATGCAGTGGGGTGAACAAACCTTTTCGATTTCTTTGAATATGTTTTGTTTCAATTGAATGTTTTCAATCACTGCCTGCAAAATGATACCAGGAGCAAGGCCTTACAGTAAGAAGACATAAATACGAGTTGTCCCTCTCTTCGAATTATCTAGATTTGTATATACTTGAAAGTTGAAACAAAAAAGAACGACATATAACACCAAAGTAGATAACTAAAATTGAAGGCAGACCTCTATGACCATGTCCACATCATTGAATTCTGTGTAATCAAGTACTCCCTTGAACAAAGAGAGGGCCTTTCCTGCTTTATCTTGTGTCAGTTTCCCCCTAGATACCAAGCTTTTCATATTTGCTGTCACAAGAAAAAAAACGAACTTTATTGCATCTACTCACTGTAACAGGAATAGTAATAATCATATATTTTATTATTCCATCATATTCAATGGATACTTCGTTTGGCTTCAAACAACTCACTGAAGTGTTTGTACACTTTTCTAATTTCTTAGGGCTGCAAACTACTATATAACACTTCATCTAAGAGAACCTTTTTATTATGCAACCAATTTTTATGAAGAACGATTTTGGGCTGACAACGTAGATAACAGTTCAAATTTTTGGTATTTGACCAAGATAGATACTTCTATAAAATAGCAACTGGATATGTTATGGATAAGATAATAACCTTCAACTGATTTTATTCCCTTCATAAGGAATTCTGAGTTTATTTCTTTGAGCACAACTCTTATATTGCTTAGAAGTAGAGCCGTAGCGATGCCTGAACCCATCAGACCGCCACCAATAACTGCAACTTTTTTTATCGGCCTTGGTTTCAATCCAACGTCAGTTACATTAGGCACCTGAAAAGTGTTTTAAGAGATGCTCAGGATGAACACTGAAAGTGAAAACTAGAAGTGCTAGAAGAAACAAACACAACATATGCCAATCTCACTTTTGATGTTGCACGTTGTGCAAAGAAAACATGAACAAGACCCTTTGCAGTGTCTGACAGTACTAGTTGCTTGAAAACTTCTGCTTCCTGCGAATCAAAGAGTTTAGGTACATAGCCAACTAGACAATTACCGCAAGTAATCAATGCAAGGAATGGACAGATTTTGTGAAATGAAGCACTCATGATTCCCTAATTTAAAAAGTCGAATGAGCACCAACGAGCAGTAAATGATCTATGTCAAAGCTATTGAAGAAATACGGTAAACGTCGAAATCCTAAAGATACCTTGAGAACCCCACTGTATCCTCCATGGATGATTCCTTCTTCAATCACCTCAATGCAAGCATGGTGCTGAGGCATATTTGGGGCAATCTTCTTGGCTAGCTGTCTTGAATTCTTCAATATAGCACGAGCTTCAGATAAAGAACCAATTTTGTCGGTTCTGTGCAGTGACTGCAGAAAGGGTTTACGTCCCTCTGCAATGTCTAGAGCCCACTTTCTGGATGTGCTCAACACATCTCCAGGTGGCACCAAGGCATCAATGAGACCCAGTTTGTGCCCCTCTTCTGAGGATATTGACTTAGAAAGCTACCGAAATACCAGCATATAGTTTAATACAATTTTCAGCGAAGCAAATCATATTGACGCAAACTTGGTAATAAAACTGTTGGTAACTGCAGAAAATGTCATCCTTACCAGTATCATATCCGTTGCTTTTGCAAGGCCTACTAACCTTGGAAGACGTTGGGTTCCTTCATAGACACAATTAGCTCAATTATATACATATCTATTAATAAAGAAAACCTAGCCAAAAAAAGTATCGCCTTCATTTAAAAGAAGACGTAGCTGAAAAAACAAACCCATACCTCCAAAACCAGGAATCACTCCAAGAGTCAGTTCTGGTAAGCCTAATTGAGCTTTCGGAGCAGCAACTCTGGCATGACACGCCTAAAGAATTTCGAGTTACAGAAAAATCAACACAAAAAGTTAAGAATATCAAAACACACTTTAAAACGCACAAAAGGGAAAGAAACTCAAAACTCCCACCATTGCAAGTTCCAAACCACCACCAAGAGCTAATCCTTCAACTGCAGCAACAACCGGCTTCCTGGAGTCTGTGATAACCGAATAACAACACCAACATCAGCATCACATCATTTGATAGTTGCAGTGCAACTTACATGTGATAGTTGCAGTCCAACTTATTGAGAAATACATCAACCCTGAAAGAACAAAAAATCTGAAACTAAAAAGAAGCTAAATACCTTCCATCAGGTTACACACAAGCTCAACAGATACTTCAGGCATAAGCGATAAATCCCCTGCCAAGAAACAAGAGTCTCAAAACCCATAACACCAATTTGATTCACTATATAAATAAGTACTAACAACAGAAGAAACTTTACCAGTCTTATGAACTTGCTGAAAGACATTGATATCAAAACCACCCGAAAATCTTCCATTGTTCCCTGAAGTGATAAACAAATTCAAGCTCCTTAAGCAACAACAACGATAAGAAAAAGGATTAAACTTTCAAACCCCTTCAATACATTAATTTACAATTTCACAATCGCTAGCTACAAGATCGAATACAATCCTTCAAAACAAAAGTTTACCGATCAACACGATGGCCTTAACATCATTCCTTTGATTGGCGTCACGAAACTTCTCCTTCAACCCAGAAATAACTGAGAATTCACACAACCAAACAAGATCAAATCAGCTTAAACCAAACCAATTCCAGATAAAAAAATCGTGCATGATCTAATCAATCACAGAGAAACATTTAAGCTTTTTTAATACTTGGACTGGCTAAAGAGTTAACAGGAGGGTTAGAAATGGTGATGACAGCAACACCATCGTTCCCAACTTCCATCGTTACTCCAATCTTCTTCGCCATAGCTTAATTTCTCTCTGATGAGATTGAAAAATGAAAGCTTTATTATTCGGTGAGTGACAAAATTGGATAAAGATCTGGTTTTGTGATAAAAATGGGGCCTTTGATAAATCAGGAGTTTACATTTGTAACGTGATCGATATTTCTTTCCTAACTTGTTGTTTCGTCATTTTCGTCATAAGCAACCAAATCTTCTGGTCAACAAGGCCGCATTCATATTTGTTTGGGGCCTGTCCAGCTAGTTAATATTCAACTATATGAATCCCGATTGATAAACATAGAGCGGTAACAAAATAATTTAGAAGATAACATCACAAGTTGAGAGTTCCTTTTTAGATATTGGTTTAGTAGTTACCAAATTCAAAATCGTTAACTCTCAACTTATACCGGTTCAGTTTAAACTTCGAACCCACAAATATTGGGCTTCTTAATACATTTTTGTGATTTGCAGGCCAATAGTGGACTACAACGACAAGTATATTGAGCCATGTACGGGCCCATCTTCTTAATTCAATTATTACAACAACAACAAAAAATAAATAAAAAAACTCACTTTATTAAAGTAAAAGATAAATCACAAAATACGACAAAAAAAATAAAAAAAAAATCACAAAATATTATAATGATTTATAATTTTTCTTTAAAAAAATAAGTTTGTGCTATAAAATAATAATTAAACATTATATTGACAAGTAAGTGTTAAGAAAAAAAAAACATTATATTGACAAGTAATTAAAATAAAATATTCGCAGCCAATAAGAACCAAACCTAACATTATAGTTAATGGAGTAATTTTTATTCAGACGATTAAGATCGTATACAATAGTTAATGTACCCTTACTTTCAGCAAATCTAAGCCCGAACAAAACCAAGGATGTGAACAAATATATCTATAAGCGTTTGTGGTTTTCTCCGAATAATGCTATATAATGTACCATGACAAATATAATTATATGAAAATGTCCACTAACATTTGTTGGTTTGAAAATTTATAGTTTTGTATATTCAGTACTTAGTATATATAAGATCCACAATCTTTTGTTTTCTGTTAAACGATTTCAGCCTAATGATTTGACAAATGACTAAAATAGTTTCAAATAATTTGAATCGATAGCAAATTATTGTAGATTAAATTCGGTTTTAGTCCGATACCATTTGCTGCCAACACATCAAAGACTAAACTATCAAGATCAAATGATCAACCATTAAGTATGCTATTCTCTTAGCTGTACCACAGTAGAAATGTAAAGTCATTTTAAATTGAAGCTTCATACTTATAACTTACGAGTATTAATCACAAGAGAAGAGAGAGAGACTATATAGTCTATAGTATATGATTTTTTTTTTTACACAGTCTATAGTATATTAATATGTTTTGATATGAAGACAAAACAGCATTGAAGAGGTGAAATAACTGAACTACAAGAAAGGCCCAACGAACAACTTATTTTCACTGGCTTCAGCTGTCATTCTTAATATCTCAGAGAGATACATAATGCCTTGGATAGAATAATATTGCTTCTGTTCGAAATCTCGTGATCATTTAATTTTCAGTGACAATTTATTTTCCAGGTTTTAGGGTGTTTATAGTTCAGTATCGTCAATAAATGACTAAAAACTCTAATCTTTGAACTAGCTAGTACCATTTAAAGTTGCAATGTTTAATATGAATTCGCGATTTGTAAAAATTATATGGGTCTTAGTTGTTTCTTATTTTGCTTAGAAGTTAAAACTGTGTATTTCAAAACCGACACTATATATAAACTCTAAACAAGATTGTAATTGTTTGATCTCTTATGTATCAAAGAACAAATTTGACATAGATCAATTTTTACTTAATACATCTACTCGACTATTGTATAACTCAAATAAAAATATCATTACTCTTGCCTCCTACCCAAAACACATCTGATTTGTCATCCTCACCTTCTTCCTGAGTAAACAATTTCCTTAAGAAACGCAACTAATCACCAATTAACTTACGAGCTTCGAGTTTTGTATTAATATTACTTATTACATCATCATTTCTCGAGAAATACTGTTTACTTTATGGATTTGAAAGATTTTTTTAATCTTCCATATTAATCTTTTTGTCTCCCAACCTGTCAATTTAATGCATTTACATGTTCTACTAACTTTGGCCTTTGGGCGCAGCCACATGCTCTGCATGCTCTCATTTATTGCACTTGTAGTGTATACATATATGTACATTAATAAGGTGCTATTTATACTTAACATTTTCGGTTTATTTCTTTACTTTTTGTCAAAAAGTTTATAGAGTTTTGGATTATGAGAACTGATTTTAAGCATTTTAATTTGAGGTATACTCTGCGTACGTAAACTGACGGAAAATACGTTTGTATATCAATATGGAGAAACAAAATGTGAGTCGAGTCTTTTGGTGTGTAAATTCCCATGAGCGCCATTTTTTTACTTCACCAAAAATAGTGAGGCAAGAAAATGAACTTTACACTTGAACTTTACATCTCTTAACTCTAATTTTTTTATTTGACAAGAAAAAACATACGATCAAAATTGCATGGAAAAACGTTAATTAATCTCATTATAATCTCCAGTCCATTTTATAACCCTCCTACCTACCACAAAGAATCCATCGACGAAATAGAGTATCCGATGAATTAATCCATATCTATGCCAGGAAATTACCGAAACAATTATAGACATATAGAAGAAGATAGAACATTACAACATGCATATATCATGTCAAAAGTAACTTCTAACTAATATCAGTGATTTACAAGAGAACAAAATGGATTTTTTTTTATGTATACATAAGAGAAGTAAATTGTAACTCTTGACGTGGAGGGATCTGCATCGAACATATAGGTGATGAGATGGTCCAACATTCATTTATAACTTATCCATCTGTCACTCTATAACCCTAATTTTAACCCTTCACTCTTCTATATAAATCTCCCCCAAGTACTTAACACTCTTCACTACTCTCTCCACTAAACAAAAACACTAGAGTTAAGTTACATATAGAGTAAGGAAGAGATGGCAGTTAGGTGTTTAGCCGTGTTCCTCGTTGCTCTCATGGTGTCTCAAGCAGTCACCGCAACAAGACCGGCTCCAACCAAGAATGTCGGAGCTGGTCTTGACGACCAAAAGAACTTTGTAGCGTTCGCTGGTGTCGGTGGAGCTGCTGGAATTGGTGGAGCCGGTGGTGTTGGAGCTGGTCTTGGTGGTGTCGCCGGTGGAGTTGGTGGTGTTGCCGGAGTTTTGCCTGTTGGCGGTGTAGGCGGCGGAATTGGTGGTCTAGGCGGTGGTGTAGGTGGTCTTGGCGGTCTAGGTGGTCTAGGTGGTGGTTCAGGTCTTGGTCATGGAGTAGGTGGAATTGGTGGTGACCCTGGTATTGGTAGTGGTATCGGTGGACTCGGCGGTGCAGGTGGTCTAGGCGGTATAGGCGGTGTTGGTGGTTTGGGTGGAATTGGCGGTGGAAGCGATTGCGGTGGCGTAATTCCTCACCATTGATGTTAAACGTTTTTTTTTTTGTTTTTTTGCTCTCTATAAACCAAAGATCGGTCGAAAGGTTCATAATTATTATGTTTTAAGTTCTTTTATCGATGTTTATGTTTTAAGTCGTTTGTTTTCTATATATGTTTCTTGTTTTGTTTGTTATGCTGTTTGTTATTAATTACTTGTGAGAAACTTGTGTTATCAATAAATAGTGTTTTTTTTTGTTTCATGTTACTTGCTTGTGTTCCAAGATATTCAATTAGTTGAAATTTGCATGCAGCAATGTATACGTCAAACTTAATCCCATTTGTAAAAGTTGTCAGAAAAACAAAATCTTCTTTCGTCGTGATTGTTATAATGTAGAGAAAAACAGAAATATTAGCTTTGTAGATTAACCAAGCACCATTATGAACGATTTTCTTTTGCCGACCATTATAAACGAAATTAGGTTAACAAAACTAATCCTATACGTCAAAGTGTTATATTTAAGCAGTTTAATACATGTTGACAGTGCACCACAAATATTGTTAAAGTTTCGACTTTCAATACTGAATTTTATTTAAACAGTTTCAAAGAAAGATAAAATAAAAACTGCAATACTGTTTCAGTATCACATTCTCGAAAATCGTCGGTGTAGTATTCTATAATGTATTGTTTATGAGTTTATCTGTTTTGTAAAAGGGTCTATACGGTGGAAGTTCAAACTATACATGCATGGCCCATGAAACATGGATTACAATTATTACATGAATGCAGTATAAATATATTACTATATTCGTATAATCGTATCGGTGTATATTGATATATTGTATATTTTTATTTAGTCGACATGTTGACAAAGAAAACTTTATTGACATATATATAATGTAAGAAATACTGGTCTAGTACTGTCTGTTTTTGAAAAAACAAATAAGGGCCTAGCTATCTTAAATTGTAAATTTGCCACTTTCACGTTGGGAAACCATTTCCAATATTGTAAAAGCTTATAATTAATGTTTTCTTTTTAGTTCTAACAAAAGTCTCCAAGGTTTTCTTCAAAGGTATAAATTAATAAAAGTAAAATGAAATATTAAAACAAAATTAAGATAAAATAATATTTCCGCTGAACATTGTTTGTAACTGAATTTATCTTTTTCGGGATTTATTAAAAATCACCTAAAGACTATCTTAAAGTAGTAGGCACGGTTCTGTATGTAACCATTGGATTTTATTTCCATGACTGATAGAAATTTAGTTACAACTACCAACAGTAATAGCCAATAGGTAAATGTGTAGTTCCAAAAGAGAAGCCTCTTTGGAAGCTTAATTTAGATCTCAACGAACGAATTACACTTACTAACATCATAATGGAAGTGTCACAGTATTTAGAAAGTTCAACAATTTCTTTGTAAGAAAGGATTTTTGTTTTTAATTATTATAAACAACAAAAAGCCTGTGAAATTTTTGTGAATCATCAAACTCTATTATGCACCAACAAAATTAGAACTATTACCATTCTAATATATCGTTTAACGTTTTAACAACATAAATTGTTTTGTTTGACCAGCTCAACAACTTGTTATACTCCAGCAGGAGCGGAACGTTAGTTACCGTGTCACAACCATTTATTTTTCTGAAAGTAAATAGAAACTTAAAGTTGATATCAGAGCGTTTGGTTATAGCATTTACAATTGGCATTAACTATCTACACCGGTCGATTTTATTGTATGTGGCCTTTCTTGGCCTTTAAAAGGACCCAACATATCTCCCAGATTTTGGGCAAGGCAACAAACATAATCAACTTAAATCTTATCTACTTTCTATTTCTTTTTAATCAAAATTACCGTTCTTAACTATGGCGAAGTGGTTTTTCACTATCTTCTTGGTTTTTGCCCTAGCCTCAGCTTTAGCTTGTGGCGCAAGAAACGTCCCAGTAGGCCTCTCTGACCAAAAGAACTACCTCGGATATGGTGGCGGATATTCCGGCGTTGGAGACAATGGTTTACCCTTTGGTGGCGTCGGTGGAGGTGTGTCTGGTCCCGGAGGTAATCTTGGTTATGGGGGATTTGGTGGTGCTGGTGGCGGCTTAGGCGGTGGTTTGGGCGGTGGAGCAGGCAGTGGATTAGGCGGTGGCTTAGGTGGTGGAAGTGGAATTGGTGCCGGAACCAGTGGAGGAAGTACCGGAGGAGTTCATTTCCCTTGAGTTGTTACTTTGGTTTTTAAGGCGTCATACGGTCCTTATTAAGCTAGGTCTAGCTTAAGATGATGTCATAATAATAATTTATCATATCTCTTTAGGGTTTTAAACTTTGGTATTATGAATTATCATTAGCTGTTTAACGTGCGTCTTAAGTTACTATTTTAACGTATGTTTGAATCAGTCTAGTGGCTTGTCGTGTCATGGCTTGGTCCATTTTCAAATTCTACTTTGACCTTTTCGAGTGTTTCACTAAATGAGTTAATGCAACATCTATGAACTTTTCAATATTATTATAAGCTCTATTTATAGACTTTATAGTATATATAAGCTCTCTACATAAATGTGTTTCGAACCTACCTCGAAGCTTGAGTTAATTAAAAGTTCGACTAAAATACAAAGGAAATAAGTTTAAGAAACAAATGATTGACGGGAAAAATAAAAAAGAAGCAAATGACTAAACTAATTAAAAACAAATTAATTAAACTGTTTCAACCCATTAAGAAATTGAGGTTTGTCGTAATACATATGACATTTGATAGATGTAAGTAAGAAGTAATAAAATTAACAAGAAATGAAACTAATAAGAAACAAAACAAACAAAAACAATATAGTATACTATTTATCAGACTGTTAACTTACTTACATAGCATTTTTTACTTGAAAATTTTACGATTGTGTAATTATAATAAAATTTTCGAGAAAATTAATCCAAAGGTGTTGAGGGTGGTTAGGTGAAAATAGTAAAGTCGAAATAAGTGAGTTCCAATTTAAAAGGAAACAAACAGTCAAACTTTATATTTATTGCAGAACATAGCAATTCAAAATACTGTTCGTGAGGTAGGTTTTGTGCATTTACTTCTCTCTTGAATACAAATGTGTGGTCTGGGAGTACATAACAAACCCTGGGTCAGGTGAAAACTATTCCTGCGATATATAAATTCGACTAATCAATTTCATAGAGAATTACGATTTTATATGGTTTCACATAGATTTAACAAAAATATTTATCAGAAAACATTTTAAAGTGTACGATTATATCCATATACATTCAAACATTTTAAAGTTTGTGATTATATATACAAACATGATTTCATCAATTCCATTTGTTAATATGTTCTTATAATGGTCTACATTGCGTTTAAACTATATATCAAAATGCATTTGCTATCGGATCAAGTTTTTTGTTTTTGTTTTGCATTCATAAAGTTCTCATAATTTACTAATATATTATAGAAAAACATATTTGCTACATTTTAATTTGTTGAATATAGTCTAACACCCATAAATTTATATCTTAAACATGTGTTATAGAAGGTTTTACCAAACAAGCACATGTTTCTTTTATGGAGTCTGGATACCATTTGATGCATTTCCCCCCTAGAAATTGTGATTCAATGCATGTTTGGTTGCAGTTCGCAATCTTCGAACAAGGACCTATCGGAATTAGTTTACTCCTATCTTCAGCTTCCGCAAGATCTGTGTTTATATTTTGGAAAACAAATTAGTATATGATATAAAAACATACATTAAAACATAAGTCTCTTTTGGTTTGTAAAAATACAATATTCCAATGTCTTGTAACAAAAATCCGTATATCACATGTTCAACTATATCAATGGAGAATTTATTTAATATTTGCATACATGGAGTCAAGAGAGCAGCCAAACACAAGAACACAAAGAAAAGACATTTGCTTGATGAAGTCATTTTGATTTATTTTTTTTTTTTTTTTTTTTTTTTTT
>Ga0041059_1001136_pt1 | contig 21267 bp, 13 predicted proteins | sample AraColnosormetaG_FD_56232 | JGI IMG/M metagenome (GOLD analysis project Ga0041059, IMG submission 56232) | Arabidopsis roots microbial communities from North Carolina, USA - Col MF nosort | ecosystem: Host-associated > Plants > Roots > Unclassified | place: USA: North Carolina | collected... | reverse complement strand
TTTTTTTTTTTTTTGGTAGGCGAGTTTGGAGTGTTTTGACTTTTGAGTGGACTCTTAGATTTTTTTTAATAAAGTAGGCATAATAGTGTTTTTTTTTTTAACTAACAAGCTTACGATCGTGTGGTCTGTAACATGAGTATATCTAGGATAACAATTTCATTACATTTTTAACAAAATAACTTTTGAGACAAAAGATAAAAATTGAAAAAACATGCAATGATTAAGGGACGCACGTCTTTGGATAACCATGTAGTTCTTTATTACTTTTTAAAATAGTAACTATAGTTCCATGATTATAAATCATGTTTTTTTTTGAATGAATTTAAAATTTATTCAACCAAAAAACCTTTGTACAATGAATGCAACCTTATTTTAAATGTTATTTTGAGAAAAGATTTGTAAAGAGATTGAAACAACTAGTTCCTAGAGGCGAACCATAACCGAAGTCCATCCTCGTATTTGTGTGGATCCCGACGACGGACTGAAGATAATTTGTTGCGTATCATATATCAAGAAACTTGATTAGTTGAGCTGCAGGTGTTGGGGACTCGCCGTGTCTTTATAAATCATGTTTGTCATGCTCATTATCACTGACAAATTTTGAGTAGTTACTATGGTGGAGCGGTCGTCATTTTGTGAAAATTTATATCATCAGTTATTTCCTATCACCAAACAAACTTTTTGGTGCAACCAATTAAACATGCAATTCATTTTCTTTCAATTGCATCTTTTTTAGTTTAGTCATTTAATACAAAAGTTATGAGTCCCATGTTTAATTCGCTATTTTAGTATTTTGGTTAGCAGTCGGATTTTTCTTCAAATTCTTGCATGTGTGAAACATTTTTTAAAAACTAAAAAGTATTATTTTTCAATAATACTACGGTTTAATAATACTAATTTTTAAAAACTTCTAAAGCGAAGAAAAATTGCAAATAAATATTCACAACTTTTAATTTTTTTGGTAAATTTATTCTCCACCTGCAAAGGCTGCAATATAAGACTCAACTTTAACAGACTATATAACATCATATATATTATAAAACAACGTCGTTTTGGTTAAAATTTGTTATAAAAACATCGTGTGAGTCGAACTTTTGGTCTTGTCGAAAGTCCAAAGATACATTATGCGCTTCTCTAAGAGTAGGCAACATAGGCATTTTTTTTTAAAAAATTTAATGTTAAATTATATTCAAAGAAAAATAAACTGTTTATACATATAAATGCAAACTTTTTTAAAAAAAATAGATCAAATGTGTATCTTATCTATCCTTGATTTTGATCTTGCCTTGAAGCAAACCACACTTGGATTCCTCTTGGGTACTTCTCTTCACCTCTCACCCTTAGCGTGCTTAATCGATTCCTTATGTTTTTGTCGATTAGCCTGATTATCTTCTCCGTCCTCGATGGCGCGTCTCTCCATGTCTTCTCTCATTTCTCTCTCTCCATATAGAATGTATCGTGTTTTGAAACACATACCGAAGCACAATCCTTGTAGTGGCGTCAAGATCTTTACTCACTAACTCCTTCATGATATCTAGCCAATTGTCCGTATATTTGCTAGCTAGTAGTCTTCCCGCCAGTTCACTCCACACCGTTCTCGAATAAGGGCATTGGAAAAATAAATGTTCTCTTGTCTCCAAAGGATAGTTGCAGAGAAGACAGCTAGTACCCACGTTTTTGTTCCATTTCAGCATTCTCTCCCTGTTGCAATTCTATTCTTCACCACCAACCAAGTGACAAACGCATACTTCGGAGTTGCATCCGAGAACCATATCGCTTTGTAGTCCTGCATCTCTGGCCTTGTTGAACGAATCTGCAGCCACGTCTCCTTGGATACAAAATTCTTTCTGTAGCAGTCATTTTTCCTCTCCATAGTGGTATATCATGTTCTGTTTCTCGCCTATTTGTTCGCAGGTTTTGCAGTTCAACTTCAATGAGGTTCACGAAGCTTTGTCGATGGTTTCTTGTTCGGGGTTTACTTATCGCTTCACTAAGCATACTGTTTTTTGGAATTCCCATATCTATGCAGCCTCTATCTCCTAACTTTTCATAGATGACACCCATTGAGCTCCATGAATCATACCAAAAGGAAGTTGTGTCCCCATTCTTCACTTCCACCTTGTGGAACATCTTTGCTTGTTCCCGATACTTCAGCATCTTCCTCCACATCCATGACCCGCTAGTTGTGTTATCTTTCACTGCCCAAAATGAGCCGTCTCTTATGAGGTGTTTTTTAACCCAATCAACCCATAATGAACTTCTCGCTGAAAGAATTCTCCATATTAGCTTCAATATGCAGACTTTATTTGCCTCCTCAATTGATCGTAGCCCTAAACCACCTTCGCTTTTGCCATAAGTTCAAAAACAATTTCAAAATTTTTGTTAGAGTAAAAATGTCCAATGTTTGGATAAAAAAAAATTAGTAAGAAACTTTAACATTTTACTGGTTTTGCCTAAGATCGTCCCATAGATTAAGACGGACCTAGTTTCAATAGTAATAACTTACGGACATTTTTTTCCATGGAGAAGAAACAAGTTACCAACCGGCAAGGATCAACCTCTTTGGAGAAGGAAAAAATGACTCATTCACTTGTAAGTTTGCTTCGCAAGACACACAGCATTTGATTTCAGCAAGTAAATCCAATTTTTGATTGGTACAAGGATGTATGGTTCCCTAACTTCACATCTAAGCTCTATTTCAAAATTACTAATCATAATGGCCTAGCTACGTGAGATAGATTGGTAAAGTGGAATGTGGGAGCGAGTAGTAATTGTGTATTTTGTAGTGAACAAGTAGAGACAAGGGACCATCTTTTTTTTCCTGGTCATACTCCTCTCAAGTTTGGTCATCACTATCTCGTGGTCTCGTTGGCCACAGATTCACGTCAAGATGGGGCTGCCTAGTTCCCATACTCACGGACTCTTCCATTCCGCAACTACACTTGTTCTCACTATAAAGAGATGTGAGCGTTCTTTGAGTTAACCATGAGAAACAGGACATCAAGGTTTTCTTTTATGGATTATGGAATTGTCTTTTTACCAAACTAACTCCTCGATCAGCCTCCTTCCAAGTTGTTTATGCTCGTCGTTTGGTGGTATAATACCGTGACATTAAAAACTTGAGATGACATGTTCCACTATTAATATGTTAATTCTCAGAGACGAAAATCTTGGACCAAAACATTTAGTTTGAATTGTAGTAAATGTGTAGTGCATAGTTACTTTACTTAGCCATTTTCCCACCAGTAGACAGTGGAAGATCCAGAATATGTTTTTTTAATCCAGAGTACAATTATATAGCTACATATATTAAAAATAAATACTAAATAGTATTACGATGAATCAATGAGAAAGAAATTTTGTTTCTATAAAAATAAGGTCGATGATGGTAGGCCAATCATCGTTTCAATGGTCTATTGGGTTTTATAAAATTTTGGATAAAAAATAAAATTTATATGGTTGTGAAATAAATAAAAAATTGGACTAAAGCACTTCTTGATTTTACTTGAATTGTTTTGTTAGAGCATCTCCATCGGGAGTATCTGAGAGAGTATCTGGAGACAAAAAAATATAAAATAATGAAAAAATAGGAGAGAGAGTCAGACACGTTTCTAGTTTGAGAAACTTAGAGATAATATCTTTCCACGTGTCTTTATATTAATGGCCCAATTCTTTTTTTTTATAGTTTAAAATTTAAATAAATAACTTAATTATTATAAATTGATTAAAATAATATTGTTGAGAAACCCACGCAGTATTAGCCTGATGGAGATGGTCTTAATTTATATAGCTATTCGAGGGAGAACAAAAAACAGTAGGCACGTGCCTACTTTCCCCATGCTGTACGTCCGCATCTGCCAGTATGCGTTCATTGGCCTACGAACTATGTCTACTATATATAGAGAAGCATGCGTTCTTCTTCCAAACAACAAAACCAAAATATATATTTTTTCTCGGAAAAAAAAACATGTTTTCAAAGATGCAGCTGGTGGTTCTCATGTCGTTCTTGCTCCTTCTTCCATTGTGTTCTTCAAGTAATTTGAGAATGTTTTATATCATCTAATTAGATAGTCTTACATTTTTAATATCAAAGATCTATTCTGATTATTACCATTTTCACAATTATAATCTATTAATATGGTTGTTTATTGAATTCCATTTTCGCTTTTAGGGTTTGGAGAGAGCCATGAAGATGGAGTTCCTCACACCGACCAATATTCACTAAATATGGTAAGCAGTATCATTAACCAAAATGTACATTTCACATTTGTCATAGATTTTAATTTTCTCTCTGATTAATAATCAACATTTTCACTCACTTCAAAATAGATCTGTATATGATAACCATCGTGAATTTTTTCACCAAACCAAAAAAATAATGTAGGTTGAAGAGAGTATTCCGAAAATGATGGAAACAGGCACAAACCCAAGCCACGATCAGACAACAAACGGTTGGGGTCGTCCTACGCGGCCACCGCCATCGCGGATGATGGATTATCCGAAAACATACCCAAACCCAAGCCGCGGTCAGACAACAAACCGTGTTATTCGTTTGTCGCCACCGCCACCACGGATGATGGATTATCCGAAAAAAGACCCAAACCCAAGCCACGATCAGACAATAAACCGTGTTATTCGTTTGTCGCCACCGCCACCACGGATGATGGATTATCCGAAAGCATACCCAAACCCAAGCCGCGGTTAGACAACAAACCGTGTTATTCGTTTGTCGCCCCGCCACCGCGGATGATGGGTTATCCGAAAACATACCCAAACCCAAGCCACGATCAGACAATAAACCGTGTTATTCGTTTGTCGCCACCGCCACCGCGGATGAACTAAGAATTATGATGATGAAGTAGAGATGAAAATATGATGTGTAACTGTCAAACTAATCAATAATAAGCTATAATAAACTTGGTCAAAGAATTGGTCAATTGTTTGCATTTTTACTTTCGGTAAAAGAATTCAAACTTTGAATCATTGAATTTTTTTTTCTTCTTAAATAATCAAGTTAATAAACTTGTGAACCAAGAAATTTCATCTGCAGATCATTTTCATCAATTTGGTTTTGAAAACACTAATAAACTGTCTACATATATGTTTATTTATCTTTTAGAATTTTGTTTGTTCTTTATAAGGAATCTGAAAAGGCAATCATAGATTTTTTAAAAAGATTACAACTCATCGAGAAAGTTCACGAGTTTTATCTTTATAGTTTTCAATATTAGGATCTCATGTTGTGAGGTTTAGAGTTGATAAAACTCATGTCTTTGCGGAATAAACTCACTCTATCTCTTTGATTAACACTCGTTTGTAAAGAACTTTGAAGAGAACTAGAAAACAGAACAAGAAACAAAGAAATATGGAGAGAAAGTAAAGTGCAAGATCGAGACTTTAACGTGTTCGGGTCTCTGAATGAAACCCTATTCACGCCGGGAAACTTGTTGTCCCGGAATCCACTAGAATAAGGTTTGTAACGAGCTCTCTCTTGTGCTTGTACAATAACAAGACACGAATCTACTAGCTCCCACACACCCTCAACTCAACTACTTTATGAACTTTGTCCCCAGTTTTCCTGAAATGTTCTAACATTAAAACTAGATCTAAAACGACACAGTTCCTTTCTAGGCAACAAGCTCTCTCTTGTGCTTGTACAACAACAAGGCACGAATCTACTAGCTCCCAAACACACCCTCAACTCAACTACTTTCTGCACTTTGTCCCCAAGTTTTCCTGAAATGTTCTAACATTAAAGCTAGATCTAAAACAACACAGTTCCTTTGTAGGCAACAAGCGCGTGACGTCCTTGTCTTTGAGTGAGAGTCTTCACTCTTCTCCTTGTAATGCCAAAGACTCAAAGCCTCTGTTGGGATTGGAGTCACTTCATGACTAGTCTTCTCGTTTGCGCATAACTCGAAGACAACTCTACACATGTGTATTCTAGAGATCTGTTTACTTTGCATGGGAAAGATCTATCAAATAGTTTACAATGTATCCGGAGATGTGAGCATTCTTTAAGTTAACCACGTGATGTGAGGACATTAAGGTTTTCTTTTACCAAAACTAACTCTTTAGCCTCCTTCCAAGTTTTGTATGCTCATTGAGCTTATTTTGTTGGCCATATACTCCTGGTATATTCGGTTCAACCAAACCAATCCGATATGACCTTATTTAAGGAAATCAAAGTAGATTTTGACCGCGACGTTAAAAACTTGAGAAGACATGTTCAATTATTAATGTCATATACAATTATGTAACAGGGAAAATATATTTCAAACAAGATAATTAACCAACCACACATGTAAGTTTTTATTCAAGATTACATATACTTTCTTCTAATGATCATGCCTCCAGCCTCTCTTTCCAAACCCGGTAGGACTTTGACTAGGACTAACCGGTTTACGTCGGATATCCGATTTTGGGTTCGGACTCCTAGGACCGGGATAACCAGTTGTTATTGCTCCACCTGAACTTGACGAATCACAACCTGATCCATTAACCGACCCGTTTTTGGTCGAGGAGTTCCAATACGGCATAAACGAAGTTCCTTGTAGTTTGACGGTTGGGCCTTGATCTCGAACTTTAGCCTTAGCAGATGCGGTTGGAGCCATATAGCTTGGTATATGGGTTGGGCTTTTCCGTTGCTTATGGCCTTGTCTATATGATCCTAAGTCTATATACTCTCGATCAATAAGCCCGATTATATTGCCCTTGAGGCTAGTCGGAGTGGTCACGTCCATTTCCACCGTCTTCTCCGATACATCATCAGATGTGGTGGTTGCCGCAGCTGTCGGAAAAGGCGGATACGGAGGAGGATTGTACTGTCCGGGACCGGGACCCGGACCAGTTTGACGGCCAGTGTATGGCTGGGAAGACATCCAATGGTCAAGCCAATTCCAAGCCCATTGGTTTCTATCAGGCCCATTAGAAGAAAGCCCAATCCCTTCTTCACTATTTGTGTGTTGCATTTGGCGCTTCAATATGAAAACCAAAACTATTATGAAAGATGTTTAAGGACCTATAATGCATAGCATATTTTATGACAATTAAGAGGGAATTTTTCTCTAACAGAAACAGAGTGGCGACCAACCTGGTAAGTGTACGCATAAGCTAGAGCCCTCTCTCTTTTCATCATTCCTTCACTCCTCTCTTTTTCCTAAAAAGATATGCCAATAGTGTAATTACTTAAAAGAAAAACATTGAAACGTGAGCAAAATAGTACCTAAGATTTTTCATCATTACCTTTCCTTGAGTTTGGTACAGACTGGTTCGATTCACTTCATGTAATTTCTTCGGCTTCTCTCGTTCCGTTTTGAGATTCGCAAACCCTACTTAACCATACAAATATTAGGTTCACCACTAATTATAGATGTACATACATATTGGGTGATTTAGTATGTATTGATATCAATACCCTTGTTCGGTTTTTCCATCCCGGACCGCTTCTCTTCTTCCTCAAACTGTTTCTTAAACCGGTCATGAGCCACTTGGAGTCTTCTTGCTCTGACTCGGCCTTGGACACGAACCAATGCTTGCATACATTTCATAGTCATCTGTGCCTGTTTTCGTACGTGGTTGCCACGGACCAATGCTTGTAGCCTAACTAGTCCTTTTAAGGCACGAAGTGCTCGTCTCGCCTAGAAAGAAAAAAAAAACACAAAACCGGTCATAATTTGAATAACCTAGAATGTTTCTTAAGATTTCTGGTTTGGCATTACTGCAAGTTTACAATGAAAAAAAAACAAAAACAAATTTAGTCAATAAATTGTGTATACTAAAACACGAAATTCCACTAAAACCGGTTTAGCGATAATACTGAAATGAATTATAGTCATAACGGATTCTAGGCAAAATGCATTTCGATTTTTGTGGGTAAGAGAAGTGGTAAAATTTGATTGTAAAATGGTTATATTCGAGGGTGCATGTTATTGACAAATGAGAGTTGGAAATGATTTGATAGTAAAATTTAGGGATAGAAAATTACCAAATAACCCCTATAGTGCGATTGGATTAGCACGGCGGCGCTATCTTCCTCCGTCTGGCGGTTGTAGCCGGCAAGTCGAACGACTTTAGCGGCAGCTTGTGCGGCTGCAACCGCGGCTTCGGCAGCAGCTGCAGTGGCTATAGCTACAGCCATAGCGTGTTTTCTGTCTCCAACATTAGTTGCTGGAGTAGATGCTGTGCTCTCGACGTCATGGGAGATCTCCGGTGAACTTTCCGCCGGAAAATGTTCAAACGACACGACTTCTTGCGTATCATGCTGCTGCTGCCATATGTCGGCGTTATTACTACCAATGTTGTTCTCTCTCTGCATGTAAGTAAATTAAGTGTGACATATTCACATAATAACAGTAATCTAACATTTGAATAATTTCCATCTTAATAAACTTGTTGGCTTATGATTACTTCCTTTTTAGTTTTAATGTTTACGTCCAAAGTATTTAACATTTGTTTTTACTATATGTCTATAATAAATTTTGAGAACCAATAGAAAAGGGCTAGAGTTGAGATCCAAAATATATAAAAAGATGATAAAGATTGTGGGGACTTTGGATAGTGGTAAAAAGAGAACCTCTATATTATGGTAATGTGAAGATATGACTATCTATAGATACAAGTTTATGAAATAAATTTAATGTATATATCTATAGGTGGGGAAATAAATGGGGTGGAGTGATGGTGAGGGAACAAAGCAATGCACATGAAAATTGGGAGATGGAAAAAAGATTTTTTTCGGTGTCACAAAAATCATATTTAGATGCTCTTATAAGGAGCCTTCTTAGTCTATCTCTTTCACAAGGGGACCAATCTTTTTCGGCTTTTAATTAATAAGTATATACGGTCTAAACATTTACTTTTTGTAACTCAACTTGTCATACATTTATAAGATGAAAGATCGTATATTGTTTTTTCCTCTTTTAAGCTATAATATGCATAAATATATCTTACGAATCCTATTAAATAGGTAGAAAAATAAGAAAAAAGTGTTCAATGCAAAAAAAAATGTTATTTATGTAATTAGTATGGAAAATTGCTTTCAATCAAGAAGAAAAAGACACTAAACCAAATTGCTTACTTATGAAAAAGTAGTTATGCGGTCGTATTAGTTATATCTTATTATTAAAGTTATGTTTTGTTAGCAATGCTAAAATCACTTGAAACGTTATGCATATTTGTAATTTGATTACTATAGTTCTATCTTTCTTTAAGCTAGGATATGTTTTCATGAAGATCCTCATATATACTTCTACACATCCCACTTAAGTGTCCTAATTTTCTTTAATACGTTGTCATACATAAATATATGTATATATAATGGTGGTTGACAAAATAAAAATAGTAATTAAAGGTGTGATTAGAACCTTGGAGTCTTTAGGAGAGGATTTGAAGACTTTCTTCTTCACCGTCGAGAACCATCCACCACTCCCTTTCTTCCCCATATTTCCGGCAACACTCTTTGATCATAAGCTCTATTAATACTGAAACATTATGTTTAAAGATTCCCAAAAATAGCTGTAATTACACCAATAGCAAAACCAATTCCAATTGTAGCCAAAACCAAAAATGTATAACATTGTCATACATACAACAACATGCATAAAAGTTAGACATATATGTTAATTGAGGAACTTACATGTTTGTGCAATGTGATCAAACGATTAGAAGCGATTGTTGAAGTTTAGAGAAAGAGAACGAGAGAGATAAGAAGAGGTGAGAGAGAGAAGTCACAGAGAGACTTAAGTTGAGAAGGAGAGGATGTCTCACTCATTTCACCACCGATAAAATGAAAATCATTAACGGAGTCACGTGGGGTTCGGTTAAACGCCGTTAAGTGTTTTTACGAAGTTCACGAGGTTTCTACTTTTGTCTTCTCTTATTTTAACGCCAATCGCCTTTATTTCCATTTGTTATAAAGTCTTCTGACATTTGTAATGATCGAATTCTGTATTTACATATTTGTTATATCCTATATAAAATATTATTTGACTTTTTCTTAAATTTTGTGGACTTGTGGACCTATTATGTTTACATATTTTTGATGAGAAGATGCCATATTTCGAATATATATGTACTAGTGTAATCTGAGGAAATTCAAGTTGAAGCCAATACATACTTTGGAATTTATATATTTAAAAACAAAAAAAAACTATATTCTATAAATAAATTTACTTATTTACTAATTAGTTTGATAAAATTCAGTTTTTAATAATACTTTTATTTGTATGGTTAAATATGCTACTTAACAAAATATTTTTAAATATATATATTCATGAGATTTATCCTTCCTTTATATCGAGCTTAAAATAAACTATTGGTCACATGCATATAATATGCATTTATACATAAAGTTCTGATTTATATGATTAACATTGGTAACATGAGTTTAGAAGCAATATTTATCCGACACATTTTAAAGAATGAACGAAAAATTTAAAGGTTTCATTCGTTTAGGTATACATACAGAATTTACTCAAGAACTACAAAACTTTGATATTAAAATATCAAATGATGCCGATCATTTGTCTTAAGATGTAAATTAAAAGAGAGAAAAAAAAACACAAAAATGAAAATGTGCAGTTGTTTTAATAACGGCGACCTAACTTTCTTTATGAGGACCCAAGACCTACACCACCTCCAAAATTGGACCACCTTTCGATTTCACTACTCATTGAGAGTCTCATACATCCACACGAGTAGCTAAACTATTTTTTTTTAAGCATAAACAAAGCTGGAATTCATTTTTTTTTTCTTTCTAATGTAATCAAAGCTTAAATTCAACATTCCTTATAAAATATGTTATAAATGATAATGTTTAGGCAAAAACATAACATCATGTCACATGATTTTTTTTTAATAGAAAACCAGTACGGCGTTCGACAATATCGATACACAGAGTCGTTTTCCTAACGAACCTAACGCATGACACAGAACTAGTTGAATTTGTAAGATAAAAACTGGTTTGACATGTATCGGTATCGAACTCAAATACGAGAAATTACCTCTGGTTCGGGTTTTTTCATTATCAAACTAATATGCTACAAAGTGAGAAAGTCAGGCTCAGAAGGAGGTATGAAGCACAAAGCCCACTTGGAATCTCCGAAGATTATTGGGCCTTAAATAAGGCCAGAAAATATAATTGAATGATAAAAGGAAACTTTTCTTACATTTTTGGCAAAATACGTTCCTTTTATTATTGGTGTATTTTAATTTAGTTTAATTACTTCACAACAATTGGCTGTTTTTCTCCAGAAGAACACTAAAGACAAAAATTAAACCCTCACACTCACAGAGACCGGAGAAGAAGCAGAGAGAAAGAGAGAGAGAGAGATTCACCGGTGATAACATTGAAGCAGAAAGATTCTCCGGTGATAACATTGAAGCTGAGGAGCAATGTATCCGACTGGTCAACAGGTTGGTTGAAAAAAACTCAGTTCAATTGCAAAATGGAACTAGATTAGTTGGGAAAAAACGAACGAACTTTAGTCTATGATCTCTCTTAAACGATGAAGTCTCTCTGAATTTTTCTGTGAATCTGGAGAAAAGACTCGTGCTTTATTGTTTATTGATGTATCTACTCTCGACATTTTGTTTCTTTTTTTATTGCATGCGACCACATTGGATTAAATTTGAGGGTTTGTGTTTCAGTTTTTTACGAATTTTAAGAGTTAGGGTTTATACAGGAATAGTTTTTGAGTCATTTTTGTATCCAATTTTGTAGATTTCGTTTCAGACCACTCCGTTGAATGTTCAAGATCCAACAAGGATGATGAATTTGGATCAATCTTCACCAGTTGCAAGAAATGAAACTCAGAATGGAGGAGGCATTGCTCACGCTGAGTTTGCTATGTTCAATTCCAAGAGGCTTGAATCTGATCTTGAAGCTATGGGTAACAAAATCAAACAGCATGAGGATAATCTCAAGTTTCTCAAGTCTCAGAAAAACAAAATGGATGAAGCTATCGTCGACTTGCAAGGTTCTGAGATATCATAGACTTTTACGTTTCAGTGATTTATGTTGATTGAGATTATCCAATATGTCTTTGTTTCGTTTCTTCTGCAGTTCATATGAGTAAGCTTAACTCGTCTCCTACTCCTAGAAGTGAAAACTCTGATAACAGTCTTCAGGGTGAAGATATCAATGCACAGATCCTTCGCCACGAAAACTCAGCTGCTGGAGTTTTAAGTCTGGTTGAGACTCTTCATGGTGCTCAAGCTTCTCAGTTGATGTTGACAAAAGGTGTTGTTGGTGTTGTAGCGAAACTTGGGAAGGTCAATGATGAAAATCTCAGCCAGTTAGTTCCATTTCTCTCACTTTTTCAGATTACCTTCAACTTCTCAATGCCACTGATTATATAAGAAACCTTTCTTGCAATGGTTTTTGTGATCTGAAACTAACTAGTTCTCTCTCGTGGTACTTTAAAAATGCAGGATTTTGTCGAATTATTTGGGGACTCGCTCAATGTTGGCAGTTGTATGCAGGAATTATGAAAGTGTTACGGCTTTAGAGGCTTATGATAACCATGGCAACATTGATATAAATGCTGGCCTTCATTGCCTTGGCTCTTCGATTGGAAGAGAGATTGGAGACAGTTTTGATGCCATCTGCCTTGAAAACCTGAGGTACTAATTTTTGTTTGAATCTTTTACATGTATTACAAATTTGGTTAGGTACACTTCATCTGCAGTCCTTTTCTAATTGCTTCATTTGATGACTTTTAGGCCGTATGTTGGTCAGCACATAGCTGATGATCTGCAAAGAAGGCTTGATCTTCTGAAACCAAAATTACCTAATGGTGAGTGTCCTCCCGGGTTTCTCGGATTTGCAGTGAATATGATACAGATCGATCCAGCTTACTTGCTCTGTGTCACATCATATGGATATGGTCTTCGTGAGACCTTGTTCTACAATCTATTCTCTCGCCTTCAAGTTTACAAAACAAGGGCCGATATGATTAGTGCCCTCCCATGCATAAGTGATGGTGCGGTATCTTTGGATGGAGGAATCATCAGGAAAACGGGGATCTTCAATCTTGGAAACCGGTAAGATTCTCACAATTTTATAACCTCTGAACTTATTTCCCTCTTTGGATTCTTCCATTTCCTTCTTGCTCTTATCCGCTGTCCTGAACTGAAATCAATATGATTTTCAGTGATGAGGTGAACGTGAGATTTGCAAAGCCAACTGCTTCTCGCACGATGGACAACTATAGTGAGGCGGAGAAGAAAATGAAAGAGCTGAAATGGAAAAAGGAGAAAACGCTGGAGGACATTAAGCGGGAGCAAGTGCTCCGTGAGCATGCCGTCTTCAACTTTGGCAAGAAGAAAGAAGAATTTGTTCGATGCTTGGCTCAGAGTTCATGCACTAATCAGGTATTAAAACTAGTTTTCATGTATCTTCTGACCCTTCTCTTCTATCATAGTATATGTCTGTTGAAGCATATCATGAAATTGTCTATATGATCATATCTTTGTTTCAGTTTTAATTCAAAGCTTCAAATACCTCTATCTGAAAGTTTTATATGGCTAACATTGGTCTGTTTATGTGTTGGTGGTGCCCCAGCCAATGAACACACCCAGATGAAAAAAAAGCAAGCAAAGAAGCATAGAGCTCGGAGTTACAGTGACCCTTGCTTCTATAGGAAGCCTATTTTGACTATAAGTAGGAAGCCTATTTTGACTATAAGAACTTGTTTCCAGCTAAGTTTTTGATAGATTGCTTCCATGGAATGCATCTTATCAGATATACTAGATTTTAATAAATTTCCTTGAAGGGTAGTAGATCGGTTAGTTTTGGTTATGCTGTTTCCAATCTCTGTCTGTTTTGCTTTTGACTTGACCAGTTTGCTGTGTACATAATCAATCTTCTAGGCTTTCTAATCAGATGCTCAGTTTCTATTGCTTCATGTAGTTGGAATACAGTCTTTCCTCACTTCAAATCTTTGTCCCAAATGGATAAGATTTACAATTTCTTGTTACGTATATAATGCACCAAATTGAGTAATAAAGAAATGATTACATAGACCATCCACTAAAACAAATGTTCTACATAGCATGTTAATTTGAAATCAAAAGCAAACATGGAAAAAAGATTTTGCAAACACCTGCATTATAGCAAAAGATTAATCATAGCTTATTGTCCCAAACAAATCCCTAATTACATAAAAGTTGAATGATAAGAAGATAACTAGAGTCTAATGAATTCAAGGAAAAAAATAAGATCAGCAGGACGGTGGATCCTGACCATTGGATCCACCTGCTTCTACTCCTTTAGCCATCTCCACCACATCGGCTTCTTCAACACCACCAGCTTCGTTTTCCCAAAGCAGTTTTGCGGTTTCTTTCTTTTCTTCCACTGCTTTTGGAGGAATTAATGCAGCTATGTTAATACTTTGAGCCTTCTTCTTCTCTTCTGCATCTGCTAACTCTTTCGCCTTTGCCTCTGCTTTCAATCTCTCTTTCTCTTCCATTAGTTTCTCCAGATCTCCCTCTCTTCCTCCTTTCCTCAGTTCTTCTTTCACAAACTCTTGCAGTTCCTCACTCACTCTTACCGTGTCATCATCCAGCATCTCATCCACAATCTTGAGCATCTCGTCGAGTCTACCAGCTTCACTTAACGCCCTCATGATGAATTTGTAAGCCTCATCGTCCATCTTGAGTTTGCTCACCATCATATCGAAGAAAGATTTTGCATCGTCGAGTTTCCCAGCTTTGATCAACTGATCTTGCAAACGGTTATACACAGCCAAATTTGGTCTTAGATTAGACTCAACCATTGTTTTGTAATACGCAGCTCCTTCATCTATCTTACCTTCCTTGAAACAAGTATCCATTAACAAACCATATGTGTACTCATCAGGCTTCACATTTTTCTCTTCCATTTCACCATAAAGCTTCTCAGCCTCAGCCAACAACTCGTTGTCACACAGCTGATTCATCAGATTGTTGAACGATAAAGTATCAGGACTACACTTAAAATCACCCATTTGCCTAAAAACCTCCATAGCTTCCTCAAACTTTCCTCCAGCACAGTACCCATTAACCATCACATTAAAAGTTCCCAAATTTACAGCCAAATGCCTCGGTGGATTATGTTCCTTTTTCACCGCATCAAACAACTTCAAAGCCTCATCAAACTTCCCATTCTCACTCAAAGCCTCCAGCACATAATTATAAGCCATAGCACTCATCCTAACCTTTGAATTCTCTCCAACAGCTTCCTCATAACACTCCATAGCCTCTTTCTCCATCTCCTTCATGAAATACCCCTTCATCAATTGCCCATAAACCACACCATCATCAACAAACCCACCAAGCTTCTCCTTTAACTCCTGATAAAGCTTTAACACACCATCAGCATCAGAATTCTTCACACACCCCATCATTAGATAACTATAAACAACAGGATCCACCACAAAACCTTTAACAGCCATATCCTCTTTAATCTCCATTGCTTTCTCAAGATTGTCATTACTAACTAAACCCTTAACTAAAATCCTAAAAGTAGCAATAGAAGGATTCAATGGAGCATTATCTATAAACAACTTGTAATGCTCCAACGCAATTTCAGGTTTCCTTACATCAAGATAAGCCTGGAATATCAAATTGTATGTGATGATATTAGGTGCAATACCAGCTTGATTAATGAATCCATGCAATTGCAGAAGCGCTCCATACTTAGCTTGTCGAAGCTGCGCCGCTAAAACAGTATTCACAGTGAAAATCGTGGGACGGCAATTCGAATACACAGAGTGACGAGTGTACAGAGCAGCTTCTTCTAAATCATTCTCTCGGATCAATTTCAGGATATGATTATGAAGATCGAGACGTTTCCCAACGAGAGCAGAGACAGATTCAGGTAATTTCGGGATATTAGGGTTTTGAATTGGTCGAGGGATTTGAGATTGTTGTTGCTGAGATCTGTTGAATGAATTAACCGGTGGCTCCATACGAAGACGACGCTTACGACGGCGACGTTCAGCGGCGGCTTCTTCCTGAGTCGCGAATGACATGTATCGGACGGCGAGAAATGGCTGCGGCAGAACACGGTGGCGGTAGGATCTTGATAGTGTTTGAAGGTGGTTTAAAAAGGCGGCTTTAGAAATCGACATGGTTGAAATGTTTGAGATTTTCTGAGTGGAAAAATGATTCCTTTCAGAGGAAATGAGAGAGATAAGGGTTCTTGTTAGGGTTTTAGGAGTTTGGAGATGATGATGATGAGGTTTAGGGATTGTTTGGGAACGTGGATAAATATGCTTGGGCTTGGCTATTTACGTTTGGGCTTTATTGGGCCATAAGCTCGATTTTTGGAGGACCCATTCTTGATTTCATCATATAATTATAATTAAATATTTTTAAAAACTTTCTTTTTCTTTGGTTAGGAATCTGCATTCTGCACAATGATGTAACAAAAAAAGAGCGGAATACGTTGTGCGTAATATACGCGGTGCCGGCTTATCTATAGAGGCCGGCACTTCGACCGGCCCATATCTCTCTTAACGAGAAATTTGTTGTACCACATCCGTAGTAATTTTTTTTCTATCTTATAACTGTTATTTTATAAATAATTTATCCATTTATTATTGTATATTTAGTCCAACGAATAAGAGAACAGGTCTAAATTTTAAATAAAATACTTGTATTTCATGTATTTTTTTGTTTGGGTATTCAGTTTTTACAAAATTTAGTACAAGAAGAATACACAGTATAGTATAGCAAAAGTTATTGAATCTAAATCTAAGACAAAATGGTCCAACAGATATTTGAAAAACGTGGAAAACAAAAAAAACAAAAAGATATTTGAAAAGCAAGCTATGGATTATTGACTCCAAAATCAAGTTAGTTCCGCGCTACTCATTTATTATGTGGCTTGCGTTCCTGGGCAGATTGCCTACTAAGGACAGGTTGCGGGGCTGGGGTATTAACGTCACCTCAGCTTGTGTTCTCTGTTCTGCTGGCATCGAGACTCATCGATACTTATTCTTCGAATGCCCCTTCTCTTCCTCTGTTTGGGAAGCTTTAACTTCTAAAGTTTGGCGCTTGCCACCCTTGGATCTTCTCTCAGTCTCATCTTAGATTTTACAGCGCAAGCTCCAACCTCAAACTCTCTCTTCTGTCATCATCAAGCTCATCGCTCAGGTTGCGTGCTATCTCATTTGGCGCGAACGAAATGCAAGGATCTTCACCAACATCTCCACTTCGGCTTCTGTGACTAAGGCTGCCGTGGACCGCACCGTTAGAGACCGCCTTCTATCCTTCCCTGGTCCTCCTTCTTCTTCTATTTCTCTTCTTAGTTTCTACTTTGGTTGTATCTCCTTCCCTTTCTAATTGTTGCTTTTTTAAATAAGCTGTTTCAGCATTGTAGAGAAAAAATTAGAAAATTGGTATAAAATTTAACTTTTTACCAAAAAAAAGTTAGCCAATATATATCCGTAGGTAGAACAAAAGGTCTCCGTGAAAATGAATAGTTTTTTTGAACATATTCACTTTTCTTTCCCTCCTTGTTATATATTCTGGTAAGTAATTTGTTAATCTATCTGGCTTGGTATCTGAGATTAATTTGATCGATTCTATACAGTCTTTGGAATTTTGGAAATATACTTCTACTATATAGTAATAACAATTAAATTATTCCTAACTTTAAAGGTTGTAGAAATAACATTACCTAAAAATAGAATGGTAGAGAGTCGAAGTATATTGCAGCACGAGTCCATCTCGCAAGTGATGAACCAAGTGACCGTCTATCCGCAAAAACCCAAAAACAGCCATGTCCGCCTGGGTGTCACTTGACATGCGAGTATGCGACTTAGCATTTGCATTTGTGTATTATATATTTGGACCTTTGGTGTAATGAAAATATAATCTGAATTTGCATCAATTTTAAGTTTTAATGAATGATAAATTATAGTAATGTATAACGTAAGAAAGCATTTTAATTGGAAAGTGACGAAAATGATGTTTGGTATTCTTTGTTAAGTCGAACATGACTGGAACATATGAGTTCCCAAAATCGTGGCCCCCACAGTGAGTGTCGGTCGTGGGCCGTGACCTATGGACTTCAATCACATGAGCTCCTCTCTCCGGCTCTCACCACTCATCACCGACACATCCAATTCATATTTGTTTTTTGAATGTTTGAATTATTTTGTATCCAACATTAAAATGTGTGAATACAAAAAAAAATCCAATAATTTTCGAAACATTTAGTCGGTTAAACACAATAATGTTGCTTGAGTCTGGACTTTTAGCCCTTCTTTTGACACACAAAAGAAGCATATAAGTTACGTTTAATCAAACTAGTTTAACTTTTTATGCATGGCATATATATCACACATCAGTCAATAATTACTTCTTCACTGTCAAGAAAACAAGGGAAAATTATCCTCGAGTGTTCATCTATTATTAAATAATACCTCTGGAGAGTGGAGACATTACAATTAAAAGTTAAAATATACTCATATATATTGGAATACTGATATGTCCATTAATATAAGGACCGTAAGAATGAAACAATTCATCGGAAAAATAAGCATTTCAATTTTTTCTCTACCTATATGCTTAATCCGGCCAAGAACGAAACTCCGGTCGATGGCAACCACGAGGAACCGTATATAAATTCTGCCACAGTGAACCGGTTTGCCTCGGCCGTCGAATTGATGACCCGATAACCCGGCCAGCTCACACGTTGCCCGAGACCCGACCCAGGTCCACTGTTCAAATACTCTCCATAATACAAAGTATCTAAAGCAAATGTTGTGTTCCACTCGAGCCAACCTCTCGTGTGTACATGACCACCGATATACGACATCATATACACTGTCCTAGAGAATAGCTTCCAAGGTCGGCCTAGATACGTCTGTGTACTACCGTTTGTCGCTTGGAGATCGGATGCTGCAAGAACCCTAGACGCATGTATTGATATTCCGGTGTTTTGGTTCGGATCTTTTCTGTTTTGAGCCGTGATTGTATTTTTCTGAAAATCCATTGGCTTCCGTGCGTAGATGCTACAGTTTTGTAGTACGACGGCTGCGTTACCAAAGATAAAATCGACTGTACCGTAGATATCGCATTCACGAAAGAATTGGCGGTTTGAATGGACGTAGAGTGTGTCTTGGTAACCGATTATATTGCATCGGTAGATCACTGCGTGGTCAGCTCCGATGCGGAGAGCCACGGCTTGGTGCTTCGCTGGACCGGCCCAGTTTTCGAATGTGATGTCCCTTGCAATAAATCCAGCTCCGGTCGCAGCTGGAAAAATTAAAGCAAGAAATTAACACACAATTATGTTTTGTATTTACTAATTCAACTAACTTTATATATAATTAAACTTAAAAAAAAAACTAGTATGTGAGAAATGTCGTTACCTATAGAAATGTTGTATACAAGTGGTCTATAACGCGTTCAACTAAATAATGAGCTATGACCCACCTCCAACTTATATATGTAAATAAATGCTACTATTCTCTGTCTCCTATCATGCATGTTTATATATATACAAATATGTGTGGTCAGTAATTGCGCGGCCTACTTCGAACCTTACGATACGTTCATATTCTTTTATATGTGTATGCATTTTCCATGTGTGCGTGTCTGTATGTATATTTGTTTATACATATGTGGAGCATGCATTTACTATGTTACATAAGTGGATGTGAGGAATGAATATTAGATGAAGGTAAAGAAGTATATAAACTTTGTTTGATCAAAAGAATGTTTTATGTTTTCGATTTGATTTGAGTTTTGTGCATTTAATGAACATTAAAAATCACAACAACATGCATGTGAGTTTGGTTGGATAAGCGGCAGCATCACATAGGATGTCCAATTCAGTGTAAGTGTGTTACCTAACCGAATTCGAACGTACATAGTCCTATGGAAAAGTCAATATTCCAATAAATAAAGTTGGAGTACTATATAGTTATCGAAAAAGCATAAAGATCAGTTCAAATTTAAGTTTCTACATAACTGAGTTGAAGATCAAAACTGAAAAAAGGATATACAAAAAGTTGGTTATATATAATAAGGTTTCTGCTGCAAAATTTTATGATACTTTTATATGAGAATTGGAATTTTTAGATCGTGTTTTTCTCTTAAACTAAACAAACACGTAAACTTACGTAAGAACTACAACTTAGGTGATTAGGTCTTAATTCAGCATGAGCAAGAAAAAGTTGGTCAAAATTAATTTAAAGTTAGTCTGCCATGAGAAGGTTCCTGAGTTGAAGTAGTAGAAAACGGGTGAATGACGTTTGTTCTAAAACATGTTTCTTTGAAAAAAATCATTAAACAAAAATTCTGACCCCCAATTTTTTTTTTATTAAAACGACTACTGAGTGCCTTGGCAAAAAAGTTTGAGAAAATACCAAAAAACACAAAAGAAAGAAAAAAATTCACAGTTTAGAAATTTAGTGGTCTATAATATTGACTTTGTTTACTGGTTCGAGTACATACTACTACTATTTACAAGGTTTACTTAAATATAGCTTTCTTTAGTGGTCCATAATCCATATGAAGAATAAAAACAAGTGGTGTTAAATCTTTTATCAAAAAAAAACACAACACACACACAAGTGGTGAAAGACAACTAATATTCGTAAAAATTTCTGACTATAGGAGAATCTATTGGACACTTTTTTAAAACCCTATCACTCCGAAATCTATAGACAGCCTAGCTCATGGCCCCCTTCACGTATCTGATTCCAATAATTCTCCTCAAAGTATATATATTTTTCCTTCTTAACTTATTTATATCAATACCTTTTTCAGTAACAAATATGTACAACAAATAGTTTATATTAAATCTATAGAAAAACGACATTTATTATATCATAAATGTTGACCCTCATAGCTCCTTTTTAAGATTTTAATTAACACAAAAAGATCTTTTAACTTTTCTATTATATCACTAAAAAACGCTTCTGATTTTCGACCACCGAAAAGATTAGTGTATCAATTTATAATTCTTGTACATGTTTCATTGCATTAATACGTGTTTTGCTTTTAACTATTTATCATGATTGTTGTATTATTGCAAAAGAGTTCAAAAAGTGAAAAAAGTAGTATAGTAAAAACTAAAAAAGGAAGAGTGAGGTTAGGAAAAACTCACCAAATGACGCCGTGTGGAAAGTAGTGATGTTGTCAAATATACTTTTGCCTCCCGAAATAACAGTTTTACCCTTGCCATCTCCAACGAACATCAAATTAATTTTTTTCCTACCGACCTTGAGGTTGTTCTCTTCATATCTTTCCAAAAAAAAAAAAAAAAAA
>Ga0041059_1001135_pt1 | contig 21274 bp, 23 predicted proteins | sample AraColnosormetaG_FD_56232 | JGI IMG/M metagenome (GOLD analysis project Ga0041059, IMG submission 56232) | Arabidopsis roots microbial communities from North Carolina, USA - Col MF nosort | ecosystem: Host-associated > Plants > Roots > Unclassified | place: USA: North Carolina | collected... | reverse complement strand
TTATTAACAGGTTTTAGTTCAGGGTTTGTTTTACTAAAAACATAGTTTAGGGTTTAAAAATGGATCTGGCCAAAGTTGAGGGTTTTTTTCATTAAATTCCCAATGATGTTTACTAAACTAACTAAAACAAGTAATAACAAATAAACTTTAATCACTATCTTCTGATCTCATTGATGACACGTCACTATCAATATCTTCTAATTCTTCTTTATTATCTCGAAGGAATTCTGGTTGCTTATATCCGGCTCTGGTCCAATCATAAGACATGCTTGAGCTTCAGGAGAATCTGGGTTCATTCTTGATCGAGTTTCATCTAGTATTTGACCTCCAATGCCAAAAGCTCGCTCGCTCTTCCATCCATGAATGATTTGAAAGTATTACCTGCATCTGCATCACTAAACTCAAAATTTGTAGATAAATAATTTTCAAAGAGCTTTTGGACTAACATAGATATGCCATGAGTTGTCCATAATAAACTGAAACATGTAGTGAAGAACCCTAATCTTGATCACTTTGGATGCTTCTTCATCAAAAAGAATTAGTGATCCTTGTAAACTATAAAATAAAAATATCATTAATACAATTTACAAACTTTTATATATATTACATAATTATAAAATTTTAAAATCCACTAATTTTAGAAAACATATTATCCTGTAATATATCGCTGATCAATTCCTAGTTGTTTATAATTTTTGGTGTGATCATATATATTTTCAGTTGGTATATGTCACCATGCAACCTAATTTGTTTCTTTCAAATAATTATATTCTAATTCATATAGTTTTATCTTTTTGTGGTCTGGAAATTCAAAAGTTTAACCCTAACCCTAAGTAAAATATCTCATGCCTACCCTTAAAAAAATAAAAAATAAGCAGCAGTCCATAATTCCATTATAGAGAAAACCAAAACCAAAACCACAATCTCATCAACCAAATATTATTAATCGTCCGATAACCCAATCTCTCTTTTCTCCAAACGCTTTTTTTTTTCTCTCACTTCAAAATCTCCCCGAGACCTCTCGCCTTCTCTCGCAGCCGACGATCCCATCCAAAACCAACGCTCTCCGGTGATCGTCTTTCCTTTACCTCGCCGACCTTCTCCGTCTTCTCAATTACGATCTATCATCACCAGAATCCGTTTTCTCTCTTTTAACTCCGATACAAAACTTCCGATAATCCCAAATAAACGTTACGAATTTCAGACTCTTTTTTCCAGTTTCTGTTTGAATTCGATTTCGAAGGATTAGATTCTCCGGTGAGATTTTTAGAAGCGTGTTTGATTTTTCAAATCAAAGTTTGTCAAAACTCTTAGCGTGAATTTTCTCCAGAGTTTATCATCTCTTATGTGACTGTGTTTTAATAGCTTCTTCTCTATAGCTCTTCCTTTGTGCTTCTTCTCTGGGAAACTTCTCTATTCGTATACCTAATTCTAGGGTTCGTTTATCCTAACAATTCGAGATTTAGAGGGCTTTAGGATTCGATTTCGTGTTTTAATCGTGTGGATCTGCTTTCAATTCGTTTATCGTTTCGTTCCACTGAATTGAGTTTGTTGATTGCTTAGACTTTTATCCTCGTCTTGTTGTTTGCTCAATTGAAGAGCAGAGTAGCTTCCGTTAGATCTGCTTTGTTGTGGCATTGATGGAGAGGAGAAATCAATTCATGTTACGTGCTCCTGGAATTCTGGAATAATCTTAATTTTCAGTTGAAACAATGCTTTGCTTCTCTTATTTTCCTGTTAATCAATAACTAAGTGTGAAGTGTGGTTTTTATCGAATTTTTTTAGTATCATTTTGATGCAGGTTATTAACTCATTCGTCTTCTTCTTTTTCTTAGTTCTACTGAGACGTTAGAAGAATTGTGGCTGTTGTCGACTGCAAGGAGAGCGCTTACTTTAATTGCTGATTTCATGAGACGAGATGGCTTTCTTTAGGAACTACTCAAACGATACTGTGTCACATAATGTTCTTGATGAAAATGAGGAGCGGCAAAATGCTGCTACTTTTCAGAGTTCACCTTTGAATGAAGATGTGGATGGTACTTATAGTGAAAGAGGCTTTGACATGAACATGGACGTACAGTATCAAAGTGACCCAGAACCAGGATGTAGTATTAGGCAGCCAAATGAGACAGCAGTTGATAATGTAGCTGATCCTGTGGATTCCCATTATCAATCTTCGACAAAGAGATTGGGTGTAACTGGTAGATGGGGTTCCACATTTTGGAAAGATTGTCAGCCAATGGGACAAAGAGAGGGTTCTGATCCTGCCAAAGATTCACAATCCGGTTACAAAGAAGCATATCATAGTGAAGATAATCACTCAAATGACCGGAGTGAAAAGTTAGATTCTGAAAATGAAAATGATAATGAAAATGAGGAGGAGGATAATGAAATGAACAAGCATCAAAGTGGTCAAGCTGATGTCCCAGCAGATGAAATGTTGTCTGATGAATATTATGAACAAGATGAAGATAATCAAAGCGACCATGTGCACTACAAAGGGTATAGTAATCCTACAAATTCTAGATCACTGCCAAAGGCAGGATCTGCTGTCCATAGCAACTCAAGGACTTCAAGAGCAATTCACAAAAACATTCACTATAGTGATAGTAATCATGACCACAATGGGGATGCTGATATGGACTATGAAGAGGAGGAAGATGGTAAACTCTTTTAATTTGGATTCCTAAATAGATTTGACTCTGTTGTTTGTTTGTACGCAGTACTAGAACTTACGTCTATGTTTTTTCCTCTGAATACTTCCCACGTCAAGTGCTTGGTTTGAACTTCAGTAACATTTGATCTTATTTCTCATCAGAGGATGACCCTGAAGATGCTGACTTTGAGCCCTATGATGCTGCTGATGATGGTGGTGCAAGTAAAAAGGTTTGACTTCTTACAATTCTTGTGTTGGGATACATGTTCATCACAATGAAGCTAAAACTGAACAAAAGAAGGGAGATACTTTCTGAACCATTTCTTAACTAAGTTTGCTATTCGGAAGGATCTTCATTTATAGTTAACATGTTGTGTTCTAGCTTGTTACTTGTTATAGTTTTGATGGGATTTCTTACATGTTACAACTGTGTGGTTGTTTGATTTTAGCATGGCCAAGGTTGGGACGTTTCTGATGAAGACCCTGAGAGTGATGAAGAAATTGATCTTTCCGATTACGAGGACGACTACGGAACAAAAAAGCCCAAGGTTAGGCAACAAAGTAAAGGTTTCCGGAAATCAAGCGCTGGACTCGAACGAAAATCATTCCATGTTTCTAGTCGACAAAAGAGGAAAACATCATATCAAGATGACGACTCAGAGGAAGACTCTGAAAATGACAATGATGAGGGTTTTAGAAGCCTGGCCAGAAGAGGCACAACTCTCCGACAAAACAATGGAAGGTCCACCAATACCATAGGACAGAGTAGTGAAGTTCGCAGCTCCACCCGATCAGTTCGTAAAGTCTCTTATGTAGAGAGTGAAGACAGTGAAGATATAGATGATGGGAAAAATCGTAAAAACCAAAAGGTATGATATCTTGTTACATTTTTTAAGGTTATACATTTTTACACCCTCAACTTGCTTATGTTATCGTGTGGGAATCTAATACATTTGATAGAGACTGGCAGTAGTTTCATGAGCCTTCTCTAAAGCGGTCTAAATAACTCATTGCTATAGTTATAATCTGCACGTCGTACATATTATCTTTCTGTTGGAAACATGTTAAATTTGGAGAACTTACGGTCTTTTGATTTGATTAACTCCAACTATTTGACCTAGAGCAGCCATTAATTTCAACTACTTGGCCTAGAATGAAAGCAATTTCTTTAGAAGCCTTGCCCAGCTACTTAATGAACTTTTTTGTTATGTTATTCCCTTTTATCTGATATATGCTCGTTAGGATGACATTGAAGAGGAGGATGCTGATGTTATTGAAAAAGTGCTCTGGCATCAGCTGAAGGGTATGGGTGAAGATGTTCAGACAAATAACAAATCAACAGTTCCTGTTCTAGTAAGCCAACTGTTTGATACTGAGCCAGATTGGAATGAAATGGAATTCCTTATAAAATGGAAAGGCCAATCACACTTGCATTGTCAGTGGAAAACGTTGAGTGATCTCCAAAATGTACGTCCTTTGGACTCCTTTTTTAATTTTAATTTTGATCAATGTATTGCATATATTTTAGATAATGCTAATTTTTATTGTTTCTTTACCTATGTTGTGTGTTCTTACAGCTTAGTGGATTCAAGAAGGTTCTTAACTATACAAAGAAAGTGACGGAGGAGATTAGGTACAGGACAGCACTCTCGCGAGAGGAGGTAATGTTTGAATGTCTGGAAGATTTTCTGCTTTTTATTATCCTTATATGTACAAGGAAGAATGCCATGAGATGCTACTCTGATGGTTCACAACATGGTTATATTTCTTATTTAGCTTGTGAAACCATGTTTACCACGTAAGATACTAACTTTTTGTTTATATTTAGGCATTATCATATTGAACATGTGCTGCCATAGTATGCATTGGAATATATCAAATAGATCTGCCAGAGTTGTTGTTATGGTATATAAATCTGAAATTCTTTCACTTGATATATTTTTTAACCTTTTAGATTGAGGTCAACGATGTGAGCAAAGAAATGGATCTGGACATCATTAAGCAGAATAGTCAGGTTAGTGTTTTCGTTCCATCAAATTTGCAATCTCATTTCACGTCTCATCTGCTGCTGTTTACATCTATTGCTTTTGCAATTTTTATTAGATTATTCCTCCTCTGAGCTAATTTGTTTATGTTATTTAGGTAGAAAGAATAATTGCAGATCGAATAAGCAAAGATGGTTTAGGTGATGTTGTACCAGAGTATCTAGTAAAGTGGCAAGGGCTATCTTATGCTGAAGCAACTTGGTATATTCTCTAACACTCTCAATGGATATTATTACTTGTTTCCTTCTTTTTTTTATAGTGATTGTGTTGTTTCATAAATTGAGAAGCATGCTATAAGATGATTTACAATTTGTAATTATGTATCTATCACCCCTCAAGTATCATTTTCTTCCTGTCTTTTTTCTTTAGGGAGAAGGATGTCGATATAGCATTTGCACAAGTTGCTATTGATGAGTACAAGGTAGAGTTTTTTTTTTTGTTATAATTCTGCTTGAATTTACCATTTGGCTTTTAATTTGTAACTCTTTGTCCAACTCTATATTTTTCCATCTTTTTAGTAGTAATAAGAATATTGGTATTAAATTCTGTAGTTTACATCTTGTTTTGTAACACAAGAATATTCTAAAAGGAAATACAAATGCTTATCAAATATTAAGAAACTTTTTTCAGAATATTTAACAGTGCTATTATACTTAGACTAGTATATACATGGGTCTGTTTCTGCAGAATCAGATGATTAAAAAACCTAAGTTGCTTTAATGCTTGATGTAATTTCTATCTATGATTCAGGCTCGTGAAGTTTCAATTGCAGTGCAAGGGAAAATGGTGGAACAGCAGCGTACAAAAGGAAAAGGTTTGTTACATAAAATCAATAGTTTTGTAGTTTTCTTTGTTTCACGTTATATGGAAAGCAGACAAGAAAAATACTCTTCATTAGAGAAACTGCCTAACCTTGTGAACTGGTTCTTTATAGTTTGGTCTCTGCATTCTTCGTCTCTCGAATCCAAAAGTTATATGTAAAATTTGATTATAAACTGACCAGCATCTTTGTCTTTGTCTTTTATTCATTCACATAAAAATGTGAAGGGTACAGTGTAATAGAAAATTAAACAACATACTTAAGAGAGGCATCACTTAGATTTTTATGCTCTGTCACTTTGCTATGTTTTGTCTATGGTGGCAACGTATGCTTCCGTTCCCATTTTATATCTGATATTTAGAGTAGGTGAAAACTCTTTTTCTAATGCTGAGTTGTGGTTACTGTTCTCTGTAGCGAGCTTGAGGAAGCTTGACGAGCAGCCTGAGTGGCTAATTGGAGGTACACTACGTGACTATCAGCTGGAGGGTTTGAATTTTCTTGTCAACAGGTGTTACTTATCTCACTTCACAATTGCTGATGATTATTTACTTGTCTACTCGGTCTTATGTGATTCTTTACTTGTCGGCTCGGTCTAATGATTGGCTTCCTTTCATTTTCCAGCTGGCTTAATGATACTAATGTCATTTTGGCTGATGAAATGGGTCTTGGTAAAACTGTTCAGTCAGTTTCAATGCTTGGGTTTTTGCAGGTGAAAATCTTTTTCTTTTCAAGTGAGCGTTCAAGTTTGCTCATGATTTGGAAATCTTGTTCTCTTTTCTTAGCATTACTTTTCATGAGCTAACATATCTCTTCTTTTATTTCTTTTCTTTTTTCTTGCAGAATACCCAACAAATTCCTGGTCCTTTTCTTGTTGTTGTGCCTTTGTCAACACTAGCTAATTGGGCTAAAGAATTTAGAAAGTGGCTTCCCGGCATGAATATAATAGTATATGTTGGCACCCGGGCTAGTCGAGAGGTGAGAAACAAAACAAATGATGTTCATGTTATAGCTTCTAATAATCTTCAGGGTGTTAAGCTCTTATATCTCTGTTGTCTATCTAAATCTTTCATTTACTGTCCTAGTCAACATTTTTTCTATCCAAATTGGATAGGCGCTGTAGCTTAGGTTTTTGATTTGAAGATCTTTAATGTTTTTATACGACAGTAATATATATATGTTAACAGCATATACACTTCTCTATCCCTCTCTTCCCTGGTGTAGAATTTTGATTTTTGTTAATTTCTGGCTTCAGGTATGTCAGCAATACGAATTTTACAATGAAAAGAAAGTAGGCCGGCCCATAAAATTCAATGCACTTTTGACTACTTATGAAGTAGTCTTGAAGGATAAAGCTGTCCTCTCCAAGATTAAGTGGATTTACTTAATGGTGGATGAAGCACATCGACTGAAAAATAGTGAGGCACAGCTCTACACAGCTCTTTTGGTATGTGACTTTTTTAAGAACTTTTATCTATTTTCATGGTTCTTTTTTTGGTTGTTCATAATGGGTGGCATATCTTATCTGTTTTAGGAATTTAGCACGAAGAACAAATTGCTTATTACTGGTACTCCACTACAGAATAGTGTCGAAGAGCTTTGGTATGCTTTCTTCCCTTTTTAAGCCCTTTCTCTGGAGATGGCCTTTTGTACTCTTTCGGATTAATATTAATCCTGAAACTTGCAAGTTTATGTTCTTTGTTTGTTTATAATCTTTGATAGTGTTGATTTTTGTATTCTGTGCTTGATCCACTCCTTTTTAATGCAAGCTATGCTCTTGATGATTCTGTTGATGCGTTTCTTATGCACGGACAACGCGTATATTGGATATTTTTTAACTGTTGACACAATGATTCGTTGCTACCCCATTTTACATGGACTGCGTCATTGTATCATATGCTACTTTCGTACCTTTGTACTCTACTCGTTTGATAAACGACCTATTTCTATTTTTTGCAGGGCTCTGCTCCACTTTCTTGATCCTGGCAAGTTTAAGAATAAGGATGAGTTCGTTGAAAACTACAAGAACCTTAGCTCATTCAATGAATCTGAGGTAAGGTTTGTCCATTGCTTAATAGTATGCTGTAGTAACGAAATATAGTTGATTTATTATTCAGTCGTCCACTAGCTTATACTTTTTTGGAATTTAGCTCGCCAACCTGCATTTAGAATTGAGACCCCATATTCTACGACGAGTGATTAAAGATGTTGAAAAGTCGTTGCCTCCAAAAATCGAGCGTATACTAAGAGTTGAGATGTCCCCTCTTCAGAAACAGTAAGCATAACTTCAGCTGATACTTTTGAGTGGATAGCTTTAAATATTGTTACTTATATTCTGTTGTTCTGTGTTAGGTACTACAAATGGATACTGGAGCGCAACTTCCATGATTTAAATAAAGGGGTGCGGGGTAATCAGGTGAGTGACTTTATGATGCACCCAGGTTCTCATATTTATTGTTATGAATAATTATTTTCTTTGTCCCTGCACTGTAAGTTAGGTGGATTATTTTAATATGCATCCGACTTCTTAAGTTTGTTGATATTAAGCTAACAATCTCTGAGTTACAATCAACAGGTTTCACTTTTAAACATCGTGGTGGAGTTGAAGAAATGCTGCAATCATCCTTTCTTATTTGAAAGTGCAGACCATGGATATGGGGGTGACATAAACGATAACTCTAAGCTGGATAAAATTATTCTAAGTAGCGGAAAGCTAGTTATTCTAGACAAGCTACTGGTTAGACTGCGTGAGACTAAGCATCGTGTGCTTATCTTTTCTCAGGTGCGGTTTGATGACTTTTATTCTTCCTAGTGAGTTTTGTACTTTATTGAAATGAGTGTTGTCATATACAGTTCCACTGTTCTCCTGCTGCTCCCTTGTTAGAATAAAGCACCTTGTGCTTATCTTCCCGTAGGTGTGGTTCAGCACATTTGTTCTTCATAATGGGTTTTCTGTTATTGAAATGAAATTTTGTTCTTCTTTGACAATTTAGCTGGTTTTCTTTTCTGTAGTAGATAACTTCTTTCAGTTATTCATATTTCCATATCTAATTAGATGGTTCAGAATAATGCCTAAGGTACCTTGTTTGTATATGATAATTAGTTTGCGTTATTTTTGGTTGTACTGCTTAGTTTATTGTGTGAAAGTCACTTCTGGGAAAACAAATTATGAACTGTTACACAGAAGTTGCTTTCTTGGTAACCATTTAGCGATCAAATGTTATTAGGAAAACTGAAGCTCTGTTGGATTAGAAGCTTTAAAAGTCTTTCATCTTGTTGATAGGCCTTCTTGCATTGTTAACTCTTACAAAATATGTCTTGAACTTTCTTAATTTATCGTTGTTGCACTGTTTGCTTTACAGATGGTAAGAATGTTAGATATCCTGGCAGAATACCTGTCTCTTAGAGGTTTCCAGTTCCAGAGACTGGATGGTAGTACTAAGGCAGAACTGCGTCAGCAAGCAATGGATCATTTTAACGCACCTGCTAGTGACGACTTTTGCTTTCTTCTTTCGACCCGAGCTGGTGGACTGGGTATCAATCTGGCTACTGCTGATACAGTCGTTATATTTGACTCTGATTGGAATCCACAAAATGACCTGCAGGTTTTGCCTCCAATAAAATTTTTCTACCTTTGGATTATTACTCTTTAATACTAAATGTTGATAATGGAATCCCAACCCTATTATATCAGGCCATGAGTCGAGCGCATAGAATTGGGCAACAAGAGGTCGTGAACATTTATAGATTTGTCACTAGCAAAAGTGTTGAAGAAGAAATCCTGGAGCGCGCCAAAAGAAAAATGGTATACTAGTTTTAGACATGCTTAGCTTATGTTTACATGAATCTTTTAGCAGTGCAATGAATTCCTTTGTCCTGCATCCTCACCTTCATGAAATAATTCCACTTCAGCGCTGTTACCGATTCTTTTGTAGGGATACTTTAGCTTGTTACATAGTCGAGTTTTAATTGCAAATTCTGTTTTATTTATGGGGGGTTATTCTATAATCTTAGTTTCTCTTCTTTACTTCATTTGTGTTGTCATCTATTCATGTTGTAATATCCATGTTTGGAAGTCAATCACCTGTGGATGAGATAGGTTCAAAACCCAAATTTTTACTTGTATCACTTTGTTATAGCAGGCTGTAACTTTTTTTCGTCCACCATTCTCTAGGTTCTTGATCATTTGGTTATTCAAAAACTGAATGCGGAGGGTAGGCTGGAGAAGCGAGAAACTAAAAAAGGAAGTAATTTTGACAAGGTAAGGGCATCTTTTGAATGTTTGATTTCCTTTATCAAGGTTTAATTTCTGAAAGAATGACCCATTACTTGTATTCTAGAATGAGCTTTCTGCAATATTGAGATTTGGAGCGGAAGAACTTTTTAAAGAGGATAAAAATGATGAAGAAAGCAAAAAGCGGCTGTTGAGTATGGATATTGATGAAATCTTAGAGAGGGCAGAGCAAGTTGAGGAAAAGCATACTGATGAAACAGAACACGAACTGTTGGGTGCTTTTAAGGCAAGTTCAGTTGTTTTATGCTCTTTCTGTCTTTAGTTTAAGGTGAACCTAATAGATGCAGGAAAGCAAAGCAGCCCGAGGCGATCATCTGCTTTGAAGGCTGCTTGTTCTTTATCAAGATACTGAAATCTTCTTTCAAGTGGCTGCTTTATGTGTTCTTTTTGTTCTTTCTGTCGTCAAAACAGTTTCTAGGCATAAATTATTGAATCCATTTTCATTGCTTATATTTGTGAAATCCTTCACTCCACTAACTTTTCTCTGCTTTTAGGTTGCCAACTTTTGCAACGCTGAAGATGATGGGTCCTTCTGGAGTCGCTGGATAAAACCTGATTCTGTGGTTACGGCCGAAGTAAAAATTCTATCTTCTATAAGAATATGGCCTTCTATGTCATAGTTTTTTTTTTTCACATAGTCATATCAGGTTTTTCAGTGTCTAAACTTGTATTACCTTTTTATAGGAAGCTCTTGCACCACGGGCTGCTAGGAATACAAAGAGTTATGTGGATCCTAGCCATCCTGACAGGACTAGCAAAAGAAAAAAGAAAGGATCTGAGCCTCCGGAGCATACAGAGAGAAGTCAAAAGCGCAGAAAAACGGAATATTTTGTTCCTTCAACTCCACTATTAGAGGGGACTTCAGCTCAAGTTAGAGGCTGGTCTTATGGAAATCTTCCTAAGAGAGATGCGCAACGATTTTATCGAACTGTACGTCAAAATTATTTATCTAATGTTTCATTCGGCATATTTTTTAAGTACTGGAAAAAGTTTGAATTAAAGGCTCCTCAACTTGTTCAGCCGCAATGATTTCATGGTTTCGGTTAGGGTTTCCTTGGTAGCAGTAGTTTCTATGTTAGATTTGGGTAGTTCCAATATTGATTTACTGGTTTACTTAGTTTTACTCCATGATGCTGAACTGACGATTGTTATATTTCTCATTGTATAATTCAGGTCATGAAGTTTGGGAACCATAATCAAATGGCATGTATTGCAGAAGAGGTGGGTGGTGTTGTTGAAGCAGCCCCGGAGGAAGCACAAGTTGAGCTATTTGATGCTTTAATTGATGGTTGTAAGGAATCTGTTGAAACAGGAAATTTTGAACCAAAGGTAAAACTTGAAATATAAACATCTGAAATGAAGGCTCTTTTGTTTTCCTTGTTGTTCACTTGGATATTTCCAATCTTCCTGTTTTCTATTCTCTGCAGGGTCCTGTGTTGGATTTCTTTGGTGTGCCAGTTAAAGCAAACGAACTATTAAAACGTGTGCAAGGACTGCAGCTCCTATCAAAGCGTATTAGTCGATATAACGATCCAATTTCACAATTCCGGGTGTTGTCATACCTTAAACCTTCAAATTGGTCCAAGGGTTGCGGTTGGAATCAGAGTATGTACAACCTAAATTCAATATTATCATATCAGCATCTGTCTTATGTTTTTTATCCTAAGTCTTTTTATCATTTGGTGTTCTCAGTCGATGATGCGAGATTGCTTCTGGGAATTCTTTATCATGGTTTTGGGAATTGGGAAAAGATACGATTAGATGAGAGCCTTGGACTTACAAAGAAGATTGCTCCGGTTGAACTTCAACACCATGAGACTTTTCTACCTCGTGCTCCAAACTTAAAGGAGCGTGCCACTGCACTTCTGGAAATGGTGCAGCATATTACTTGCTAAGATTTCTCTTGGTAATTAATTTTCGTAATAACCTTCCTTGAAGAAATGATTGACAGTATGAAATTTACTTTTCACAGGAACTTGCTGCAGCAGGAGGGAAAAATACAAATGCCAAAGCATCCCGTAAAAATTCCAAAAAGGTCAAGGATAATCTTATTAATCAATTTAAAGCTCCTGCCAGAGACCGGAGAGGAAAATCTGGTCCTGCCAATGTAAGTTTATTATCAACAAAAGATGGACCTCGAAAAACCCAAAAAGCTGAGCCGTTGGTGAAGGAAGAAGGGGAAATGTCTGATGATGGGGAAGTTTACGAGCAGTTCAAGGAGCAGAAATGGATGGAATGGTGTGAAGATGTCTTGGCCGATGAAATCAAAACTCTTGGACGTCTACAAAGACTGCAAACCACAAGTGCCGATCTGCCAAAGGAGAAGGTCTCATTTTATCTTCCATCGTTAATAGTCCTGGACTTCCTCCGTCTTTATCTGATCTCATCTCAAAATTCCTTGTGTGTCCCGCAAATAGGTACTTTTCAAAATCCGGAGATATTTGGAAATCCTTGGGCGAAGAATAGATGCAATTGTCTTAGAACATGAAGAAGATCTATACAAGCAAGATAGTAAGTAATGCAATATCTGGTCACTTTGCAGCAACATTTCTGTTTTTGTAAAAAGTTGATGATAGTTGGATAAACCCTGTTAGCTCTAAGACAGTAAAATACTTTTTCTCAGATAACCATTTTAATGCCCATGGTTGTATCATTAACGGGAAATCAAAATGCAGGAATGACAATGAGATTGTGGAACTATGTTTCAACTTTCTCAAATTTGTCGGGGGATCGACTCAATCAAATCTACTCCAAATTGAAGCAGGAGAAAGAGGAAGAGGAAGGGGTCGGGCCATCGCACCTCAATGGTTCTAGGAACTTCCAGAGGCAACAAAAATTCAAAACAGCAGGGAACTCCCAAGGATCACAGCAGGTTCACAAGGGCATTGACACAGCAAAGTTTGAAGCGTGGAAACGAAGAAGAAGAACAGAAAACGATGTTCAGACTGAGCGACCAACGATAACAAACTCTAACTCGCTGGGAATACTCGGCCCTGGACCATTGGATAGAAGCCATAGGGCACGTCAAACCGGATTTCCCCCAAGATAAGTTTTCTCTGTTCTGGTACCATACATTATGCTCTGCATTTGCCGGTTGAACTCTGGTTTGATCATCGATTCAGAAGCTCAACAACATAGATACCCGGAAAACTCATTTTTTTTAAAAAGTCGGAAACACGGCAGCAGTGTTCGGTTTTGGTTGCTCATATTGGAGATTGGCATACCCGACTAGCTGATGCTGACGCTGGCTTACCCGAGAAAGCCATAACTTTGTTATTGGCAAAGAGATAGCACTTACCAGTTACCAGGTGGTTTGCTTAGGTATAAATAGTTGTGGATGTAGTCAAAGCTGCTGGACTCCATTTCCTTATATATTTATATATATATATATATATATATATATGTTACCCATTTGGAATAGAGCAAATTGTACATTACCAGTTTTGTTAATTTTAATTTACTTAATTTTATGTGTTTCTCATTTTCACATTTCGTAAGTTTTAATGGAAAAAGGTACCCACGCCATCATTTGTATAACTTTTACTATGATGTTTCAGATCTCTGAAGTAATGAAACAGTCGACACTTTGGCTCGAAGGCACCATTTCAATCAATCAGATCAATTTTGAACAATTGAAAAGACTGAAAACCTTATAGGTTTTATAACGTCCCGATCAAAAGTGTCAAACTGGTCTAAATCCATTGTTGCACGTCCTAAACCCTTTTATGCTTCGACAATGCTCACTTGCACAATCTGTAGAGGAGTAAGTAGAAGAGTTAGTGAGGATAATCATATTCGTCAACATGCAAAAGAAGAATACCAAGTTAACCAGTTCCAAACCATTATATCAGTCACGCCAATCATGTCATACACATAATTCATACCGATCATATCATTTACGTTGGTCACATCATTCGCATCGATACAACGAAACATGCATAGATTCCCAATACATAACACTCAAACTAATAATTTTCAAGATTAAATTACAAACGATATATATTGATGCAACTTAAATAACAAACGTAAAAAAAAAACCTATACACCTATTTTGCTACAACCGAATTTCACATTTGATGACAAAAATAAAAGATCCGTCATCTTTAGAAATATCTCTACTGTCTTTGACCGACGCTTTTATCTCCGGAATGCGAAGCTTCACTTTTCTTTGAAGGATTATGGATTCATCACTTTTCTTATCATTTTTAAAGACAAGTTTCGCTTCATGTTTTTGGGTATGTCGATGGTCTCATCAAAACAAGAATCTCCTCTTACATGGTCTTAGTTATTAAGGAGTATCATGATTCATGGCTTGCTTTCACATAAAGGATTTTGGGGTCTTGAAGTTTTTTCTTGGCATTTACGTAGGTAAAATTTCTTTAGGAATTTATCTATATTAACATATTATGCTCTTGACATCACCCTCGAGAGGGCCTTCTAGCTGCCAAGTCGACAGTTTGTTCTCTGGATTCGCATTGATCCAACAAAACATGCATATTCTTGGTCATAGGTTGAGGGTTATGACTTTCATTGATCATGTTTGTTTTAGACACCTTATTGCTACTTTGCTAGGTTGATTTTATCTCAGTGTGGAAACACTAAAACAAAATGATTCCATATACTTTTATTTGCATTTAAATATCTCCAATGTTGAGTAATAAAGAGTTGTATTCTAACTTGTTTTTCTAACCAATTTTTTTATGCAAAAGAAATTCAAACATCCTAATCGTATGGCCAAATATAGTTTGTATTTTACAAAGTCTCCATATTCTATACATTCAATAGATATTCACCTAAATATAGTTTGAATTATGTGTCGTCTAGTGCAATAATAATCCTAAACATAAAACAAGAGAGCGAGAGATAGTGAAGAAGTGCCCCGAGGATTCGGCGTTTGGTCGTGTGGTCTTTGTTGCAAAAACAGGTTGTGTGGCTCTCTCCCTTTTATCTCCTTATCTCTCCTCTTCCCTTTTCCACCTCTTATCTTTCTTACTTTCTTATATTACAATATCCCTCCCTAATTCCATTATATATTTTGTTTTATCCCCAAACCTTTTCAAAGTCAACTCCGTCTCCCACCCCACTCTCTCATTATATAAATATATATTTTGCCAAAAAATTCGTGATGGATCCTAATCTTCGTGGATCAGAATAGTAACGTGCAGTTCAACTGCGGATAAAGTACAATGCAGTTCTAATAGTAACGAAAATATCTACATACACTGCACCGCACAATGCGGTTCGATCACCGTTCGGAACCTTTTTTGGAAACAACTTTCCTACTAAGTGGATTCGAATCAAAATTCTCATCTTTCAAATTAACTATTAGACCAAGAACCTCTTGGTTTATCCAACTATCATCCTTTTTTCATTCTGAATTTTACAGAAAAAAATGTGGTGGCTAAGTAAACATAGGTTGCATGTATGCATGACTTACTAATACTATTATCATGGTTCCAATTTTTTTATTTTATTTCGACTAATGTTTTTAAGTGCTTTCATCTTTAAACAAAATCTGAGCCTTGTAATTGAACTCAATTATATAGTTTTGGTAAGAAATTAACTATGAAAGATGATGTCTAGTCAAAGGATACCAAGCTTTTAGGAGATGTATTGGAAAATGATCTGAGTTTTAGTTGAGTTTTTATATGATTTTGATGATTTTAGGAAAGTTGATACGAATTTTTATAAAATCTTTTCAAATTTCATCTAAAACCGTATAATTTGGATTTCTATATTTTTAACTAAAATGTTTTTCTCAAATCTTCTCCAATCTTTCAAAATTAATAAGAATCAAATTGACAAACCGTTTTCAATAACAATAAATTTTTAAATTATTAGTTTAATAACACTAAATTTTATTATTAAAATTATTAAAATCCATAATTAGATAACATAAAATTTGTAAATTTTACACAAATCACTTAAAATACTAGATTAAATACACTCTTCGTCAATAAACAAATTTAGTAAGCGGGTTATACGGCGGGTACACTCACCAAGAGTTTTTAAGAAGATTAGTCAGTGGTAAGAGAGTCTTGATCTCTGATTAAAAAAAAAGAGTGATTTGATTATTATTATTTTGAACACGACAAAACAAACTAATGTGGAAAAACTGAAAAATATAAGAGAGAAGAAGGGCAAATATGCAAAGGTAACACAAATGCATTGTGAGCCATACGTAAGCTCAAAGATTTTTCACGTTGCTCTTATCTGCCACGCGGCCAAGATTCCAATAAGGCAAGCTACTTGATTGGGATAAACTAAATAACAAAATAAACTACTTACAAAAACATCATGTAATTTAAAATAAATAAATAAAATAAAAAAAAGAAAAAGAAGAAGATATATTAAAGAGGTTTGTGAAGACGAAGGAGTCCAAAACCTCCCTCAGGAGCTTCCGCCTTATTCAGAGGTTAAACTTCTCTCTTCCTTGCAAATTTACTTCTTCGTTTTCTCCGCTTGTTTGTGTCTATGATCTTGCCTATGAAACATCTTTTTATAGTACACATATATGTTGTCTTATTGGAAATATGATCGGCTAACATATTTGTTATTGTTATTAACAAAAAAAATAACATTTGTTATTGTTCACCGGAGTTGATAGTAGCAATAGTACATATTACATGGTCATATATGCATATGGCTACATGTTTGAGTTATATTCGATTATCTGGTGAAAGATGAGATTGTGAGTTTGTAAGTTTTTGACAGTGTAGAGGAGGATCCAAAAGAAAAGAGGAAAAAATGGACTATATGTATGGACCAGGGAGACACCATCTGTTTGTACCAGGACCAGTGAACATACCGGAACCGGTAATCCGGGCGATGAACCGGAACAACGAGGATTACCGGTCACCAGCCATTCCGGCGCTTACGAAAACATTGTTGGAGGATGTTAAGAAGATATTCAAGACCACATCAGGGACACCTTTTCTGTTTCCCACGACCGGGACTGGTGCTTGGGAGAGTGCCTTGACCAACACGTTATCTCCTGGAGACAGGATTGTTTCGTTTCTGATTGGACAATTTAGCTTGCTCTGGATTGACCAGCAGAAGAGGCTTAATTTCAATGTTGATGTGGTTGAGAGTGATTGGGGACAAGGTGCTAATCTCCAAGTCTTGGCCTCAAAGCTCTCACAAGACGAGAATCATACCATCAAAGCCATTTGCATTGTCCACAACGAGACCGCGACCGGAGTTACCAATGACATCTCTGCTGTCCGCACACTCCTCGGTCATTAATTCCTCACAAATAATCTGTTTTTCTTTTGTGTTTTCTCTGTTTTAAATCTCACTTACATTAGGGTTTACATACAGATCACTACAAGCATCCGGCTTTGCTGCTAGTGGACGGTGTTTCGTCCATCTGCGCGCTTGATTTCCGAATGGATGAGTGGGGAGTGGACGTGGCCTTGACTGGGTCTCAGAAAGCCTTATCTCTTCCAACAGGACTTGGTATTGTCTGCGCCAGTCCTAAAGCTTTGGAAGCTACCAAAACTTCTAAATCTCTCAAAGTATTCTTTGACTGGAATGACTACCTTAAGTTTTACAAGCTAGGAACCTATTGGCCATACACACCTTCCATTCAACTTCTCTACGGTCTTAGAGCTGCTCTTGATCTTATCTTTGAGGAAGGACTTGAGAACATCATCGCCCGCCATGCTCGTTTGGGAAAGGCCACCAGGTAAATGAATCATATAAAATGAATACACTTAGTCCTCTTCGTAATCTTGATTCTTACTAGTACATTGACTTTGGAAAACATTATAGCTAGAGTTTGATTGTTAATGATCATGTACATAGGCTTGCGGTGGAAGCATGGGGGCTGAAAAACTGCACACAGAAGGAGGAATGGATAAGTAACACAGTGACAGCAGTTATGGTGCCTCCGCATATAGACGGTTCGGAGATTGTGAGAAGGGCATGGCAGAGGTACAACTTAAGTCTTGGTCTTGGTCTCAACAAAGTGGCTGGAAAGGTTTTCAGAATTGGACACCTAGGAAATGTGAATGAGGTACATATCGAGATTTATCTTAGTGTAATCCAATTTTCATTGACCAAACTCTTATCAAACAATACAAATCGAACGCAGTTGCAACTTCTCGGGTGTCTTGCGGGAGTGGAGATGATACTGAAGGATGTTGGATACCCAGTTGTAATGGGAAGTGGAGTTGCAGCTGCCTCTACTTATCTTCAGCACCACATTCCTCTCATTCCCTCTAGAATCTAATCCATGTGGTCCTTCTCTTTCTTTCTCTTCCTCTCAATGTAAACAAACTCTCATGTTTTCTCTTTTCTTCATCTATATTTTTACTACATTATCTATGTTTTTATTTGCTATCTCCAACAAACTTATTGAACAAAAGATCAAATATGTTTATTACTCACTATAAACTTTGTCTCAACAACTTCAACTTATATGGGTATGAGGGATGCTCTTACAATGTTAGTGGAACATAACTCGAGTCTAAAACTATGTTTGGGATGAGGATACTCGATCGTCAAGTGAAAAAAGATAATTTTGATCTCTCATCCATTTATATGGAGGTTGGTTTAAAGACACTATAGTCGGGAGAAGGTGTCCCATTTCGCGGTATGAAGTCGAAGACGACTGAGATATAAGGTCTACATTTGGCGGTATGAAGTCGAAGACGACTGAGATATAAGGTCTACATTTCGCGGTATGAAGTCGAAGACGACTGAGATATAAGGTCTACATTTGGCGGTATGAATCAAGAAGACTTATTTCAAGAGGGGTCTTATCTGTGACAACAAAAGGAAACTCTTGTTGATGCTTTCTTATGCCTAGTCAGTAATCACAATGTTCTGCATATACAACCTCCATATTAATAAGAAATATTGAAATTCTTTAAAATGTATTTGCGTCTTAACGCTTTTAGTTTAAACACTTTGACCATTGACAAAATAGATTTATCTCTTCTTTTGTATGAACGTTATGTAACACCCAACTTTTGGCCAAACCTAAAAAAATTGAGTTAAATTATCAATGAGTTTCGATACGCTATTACTCAACAGATTTAATCTTTATACATCATGATGAATACTTTCACTGCATAGCATTTTCTTTTAAAAAAGATTGGGTTAAGTATATTGATTTTAACTAATTGGACGTCGTTATTTATGAACCATGGCTACGTACGTACGGATAGCTAGAGTAAACCCATAGCAAACCAACGGTAAATATTTAGACATAATAGCACTTATTCTTATTCAATCAACTAATATGGCTATATATGGACATTGACAAAAAATTTGTAGCCATATCATATGATCATAAGTATGATTTGACCATGCCTAAAAGATTCTACCATAGACAGTTCACCGATATTCCTAGCAAAATGGAAAGGGATGGGTTAAGAAGTTGGAGCAAAGGTTTTAGTGGACGTAAAGAATTCTAACTATCAATTTGAACTCGTAAGTTTTGTTATTTTTATTTTGTTTTTTGTACTAGCAATCTTTTACTTTCTTAGAACGCACATAGAACTAAACAGAACTTCCATAAGTCAATCTCTATAAACTCTGGAATTATACAGAAAAATAACAGAAACTAACCTAAAATAGTGAAAGAGAGTAGAGAGATCTAAAAATATCGCAAGAAGATCAATGAAAGAAAATAGTAGTCAACGGAAAGTAATGCAATTGATTCGGTGTTCTAAAATAACAAAAACCAAAACAAGAAATTAATAAACAAAAAAAACAATTCTTTTTTTGCTTATTATTATTTTTGGGTGTCTTTGTCAATTTGCTTTTCCATTTTCATCTTCATGCATTGCTTTCCTTCGTCGTCCTTGGAGGGGACGACGACGGATCTGTCTTTCTGTCTACTGAAAATCCAAATTTCATCCTCTCCATTTATTTAACTTTTTCAGATTTAGTTTTGTCAAGAAAACACAAAATGTCTTTTCTTGCGCCTTGTCAAATTTTGGAGCTGAATATTATTTCGGCCCAAGAATTGGCGCCCGTGGCACGGTGTATGAAGACATATGCAATCGCTTGGATTGATCCAGAGCGTAAATTGACGACTCGGGTCGACAATACGGGCGGAACAAGCCCTACATGGAACGACAAGTTTGTGTTTCGTCTAGATGAGGAAGCACTCTACGATGCCACATCAATAGTTGTTATAGAGATCTATGCATTGCATTGGTTCAAAGACATTCATGTTGGAACGGTACAAGCCTTAATAAGTGACCTTGTAAGCCCTTCTTCGGCTATGAGATTCGTTACCCTAGAGGTTCTTCGTGCCTCGGGCCGCCCCCACGGCCTCCTAAACATTGCGGTGGGGCTTATCGATAACTCAGGCCAAAGCATGCCTCTTTTGTTTGAAGAAGATTTGTTGTTTCACAAGAAAAACATATCTTCAAAACCCGTAGGGCTTCGACGGTCAAAAAGTGATACAAGCTCAATGGTGGATTCACCAAGGAAGGTGACACAATCCCGTGTGAGTTCTACTACAAACTCAGGATTTGATAAAGATGAGTTTTCTTCTGACTCTCAAATGGTTGTGTATGAGCCCCAAAGAAAAACGCCGAATACAATGAGGCAAACAAAGCAACAACTCGTGTATGGGACACCGATGAGGCCAAGGAAAACGACAGCATATACCCCCAAAAGGAACACAATCGAATATGGAACACCAATGAGGTCAAGACCAATCGTTATTACAGAATCTGACTTAGGTCCTTCAGCCTCAGTAGTTGCTGCCCAAATAGCAAAAGAGAAAGCACTTACAGGGAAAGATGCGGAGAGTACTGTGATAAGTGTTGGTGAACGAAGTGTCGAGGGTCTTCGTTCTAAGTTAGAAAGATGGCAAGCCAATTTACCAGTGGTTTTAGACGTGGGGTCAAGTTATCAACCAAGTTCTGACTACAAAACAAACTCTAACTTTAACCCTAAATCAAGTTACAAGCCTAACGAAATCGTCCCAAGAAATCCTCAAATGATTGGAGCTCCCATCCAAAAGCCAAGTGGGAGGAACAAGAAAAGTGGAGATAACGGATTGTTTTCATGTTTTGGTAACATTTGTGGCATTGAGTGTTCTATTGTTTGTGGTGGCTCTAGTGGACAAAAAGCAGCCAAGAAGAAGAAGAAAAAGAAGTGATAAATAACAAACATGATTCCTTCAATTCTAAATGATTCATTTCTCATTATGTTTCTATTTTTCAAGCTTGTCGATTTTGCTACTCAATAATCCAAATTTATATAGTAAGACATGGGGAAAAGGTACATTAATTATTTCATTACATTTTTTAATAGTAAACATGAAAATTTGGTTTAAATCGTTATGATTTCAAGAATATTAAAATGCTTATCTCAATCTTTTTTCATTAATCAAAAAGGTGTACATGTAGATTTCTTATTTAAAGAAACAATATTAGATTACTATGTTAAGTCCTACATAAAGCGCCAATTTTTTTTTTTTTTTGATATTACTATTG
>Ga0041059_1001134_pt1 | contig 21277 bp, 16 predicted proteins | sample AraColnosormetaG_FD_56232 | JGI IMG/M metagenome (GOLD analysis project Ga0041059, IMG submission 56232) | Arabidopsis roots microbial communities from North Carolina, USA - Col MF nosort | ecosystem: Host-associated > Plants > Roots > Unclassified | place: USA: North Carolina | collected... | reverse complement strand
TTAGATTGAAGGGAATTAATTTTATTGAACGGTTTAGATTCAATCAGATCATATAAAGTTTAGAAGATTGTTAAGACCAAATTACCCTTAATGATTTTGAATACCACAGAACAAAATCCAAAATTAAAATCAAAATTGAGGCCAAATTAGACAAAATTTCAATTTGTACTTCCCTTTTAATAATAAGGGGATAATTGACTCTCTTAACAACAAAAAAATAAAAGAAATTATTCTGAATCAAAGATTTTATTGTCATGGTAGTAAGAAATAAACGTTCAGATGGAGGCTTCTTTATTTTTTTCTATTTATTATATATTTATATTGTGTCTTGTGTTTATTGCTGTTAGTACAAAATTAACGGCATTTCCAATTATGTTAACGTCTGTAAAATCGAGAATGTAAGTTACAAGCACTATGATGAGTCTGAAAAACGCATGTGTTCTTATAAAATAAAAAGTAAAAATTAATATTATGCATTTCACAATAATATGGCCACACCACATGTTTTTCATGGATCAACCGTAACGCCAGGTTAAGAAATGAGAATTTCTCGTTGGTTTGTGATCTTACCTTAACTTTAGGAGGATAATCATACCATGGAGATTTCTTATCTGAAGCTCTCCAAAGTTTTAATTGCTTCTTTAATTCTTCTCTGTTCTCTGGATAAGTCTCAGACACTGACTTAGTTTTAACATTCCTAGATCTCTTGGACTCGACCTACAACAACAAATAGAAACATAACTTTAAATATTGATTTGTCCTCCTAGGGTCCTCTGGTTGATGGAAATAAAACTGACCTCTGGAGGCTGTTGTGTGTTCTGATTGATCAAGCCAGGGAATATACCCATTTCTCTCTGAAAATGTAGTCTACAAATGATGCTTACCTGATAAAAACAAGAGCAAACGAATAACCAAAGCTTGTATATGTGAGGAATATTGTAATATAAAGTTGTTATAGATTGAGATAATGTACTAGCTGAGGAGGTAATGGTGGAGGAGTAGTGTACGTATACAGCGAAACAAGAAGTGAGCAGCATGATTTTAGTGAGTTCTTGACGTCGAGCTAAGACCTACCTAAAGAAAGAGGAGAATAAAGGTATTACCTCGTGAGCAGTCTGCTGTTCTAACTTGTAAAATCATAAAACTTTTCCCATTTTTCACAGCACGAAACAAAAATCCCTTGATCGATTTGACAGATTTTAACAGAAAATTTCTCTGTTTTCATCAGTAAAGTTTGTCTATTAGTTTTGCATGTAGAGCTCCGACCAAAATACTACTGTGAGTTGATGTTTTAAAGTCAAAACCCTTTATCTAATTCGATGGTAAGCACTTACGAACATGTAATTTCGGAATCAATATTTGATGTAAAATAACATGACATAATATAATGTTGTTGACAAAAATATATATATGTATACAGTCGCTATTACAGAATGAATGTAGAGCTAAGAATTACAAATAATAATATTAACCAATAGAATCGGTTATTGTATTGTTGTTTGGTACAATGTAAACCGGTTACTAAACCGGAATACTCTACTATATAAAGAGTGTTTCATGTAACAGAACAATTTAAGAAGAATAACAAACTTTTTTCATCTTCTTCATTTCTTCTGAATTCGTTCATCAACTATTAAATAATTGAGATGTTTATCCTGAAAATGCAAAATCCAATTAACGGTGAGTCTAGAGGTCAAAATCTACCGATAACTCACTAACTAAAGAACTCATTGAGGTTTCCATACCTTTCCAGCTTCAGAAGAAGAATTCGGATATGGGATATCATCTTTTAAATCATTAAGAGGGATATAGAGAAGTTTCTTACCGTAAGATCTTTTTGGTTGTCTTCGACAATTAGACTTGTTGGGAGAGCTCCAGAAAACAAAAGGAATTTCCAGGATACAACTTTCTCTACCTCCGCAATCCGCCTCGGTCCATCCTTCATCAAAAGTTTTCTTGATTTGCTTTCCTTCATAAGAAAAATCACACTCTTAAGTACTTGCAATATTGTATTCTTCTTGACTCTTCGGCTCCATTTGCTTGCACAAACGTTTTGAATATATGTATAGTCGCTCCACTTTATAGCAACCCTCCAACAACTTCATGAACATCATCTTCTCTTTCTTATATTTTGCCTTTCCATAATAAGCAAGATAAAACCTATGTTCAGTTTCACCAATGGAAAATATTTATTCATTGTTGTAAGGGATAAGTCATATAGAGAAACTTGTTACTGTAAGATTTTGTTAGCTGATTAGGTACGGTTTTACCTTTACCTTAGGAATTAAGGGGATCATACAAGAGAAAAACTAACTTTGTATATATTGATTGTATGTTCGTAAAATGAAATTTCTTTTTTCAAAAATTTACATTTTTGAGGTTTAGTATTCCACTATTCGGATTAAAAATATAGCATTTAGGTTTAATACTACTACCAAAATAGTAGAAGTGGTAGATGACAGATTTGGGGGTTTCAAGCGTCTCGGAACATGATACTTGCATTTTGAATCAATATGAGCAGATTTTTGGTGGTTTTGATGGTGATCCCACGAATGTACCAAGAAAGTGGTGGTAGATTAAGAAGAAAATAAGGTTGGAAGTATTGGTCCATTGTCACTTTCGATGCAACCTTTCCTTCTCCGCCGCTACATCTTTTGTATTCTTCTCGACTCTTCGGCTTTCTGTCCTTGCACAAGCGTTCTGAATCTACGTATAGTGGCTCTATTTTCCATTTACCCTCAAAATATTTCATAAACTTCATTTTCTCTTTCATATATCTTCCCTATCCATAAGCAAGAGACATCAAACTTATAATTAGTTTCCCTAATATGAAACAAAAAAGTTATTGATTAGTTTGAGAGATATAGGGAAGCTACTCTAAAGTTTTTTTGGTTTTCATCAACAATTAGAGTAAATGGAAAAGCTCCACACCACCAAAGAACGTCCCAGGTCAGAGCTTTCTCCAACCGCGCGCTCTGCCTCGGTCCATCTTTCATCAAAACCTTTCTTGATTTGTTTTCCTAATTCATCAGAAAAAAATATCACACTCTCAAATATTTCTGTCATTAATACCACATTTGAATCATAAAAATGTAAAGAGAAAAACCAAAAGTTCGCGCCCAGTCTCGTTGTCGATCCTGAAGAATGGAAAGTCGTTCGGATTAGCGAACAAATCATAGACCCCTTCCGGAGGCAATCCTACTGTCAACTCTATGTGCATGTGGCAAAGACCCTTTTTTGTTGTCACCTTCAAACATGAAAATATAAGAAATCTTTCATATTTTTTTTTTTCTTAATTCTTCTACAAATTCCTTTTAAGAGAATAAATTCTTAAGTCTTACCTTGACCTTAGGAGGAGCATCATACCATGGTTTCTTCTTCTCTGCAGCTCTCCAAAGTTTTCCTTGCTTCTTAGCCTCAGCTTTGTCATAATAAAATGCCCGTTTATTAGTATCATTCTCTGTCGCTGAATTAGAGTCAACATTCTCAGATCTCTTGGACTCATCCTACAACAACAAACATAACCATAATATATTTATTATTATCATTCTCAGCTTCTATATTTATTTAACCAATAATATCTTTTATTTTTTGACATCAAATGAAATTTACCTTAAGAGGCTGTTGTTGTAGGTTCTGGTTGATCCAGCCAACAAATCTTCGAAATACACTCATTTCTCTTGAAAATTTAGTCCAAACAATAATTACCTGATGAAAGAAGGAGAAAATGACGATATAAGCTTGTATATGTTATGCTTTGAGGTATCTTAGACAAAAAGCTTGATTCAGAGTTAACCAATTTTCAAAATTAAATTCAGAGAATAGTGTACGTTAGGTTTACGTACACAAGAACAGAGAAATAGGCAGCTCAATTCTCATGAGTTCTTAACGTATAGGTGAGAGCTACTTCAAGTAAAGGAGATCGAAGTTATTATCTGTTTGATTTCTATAGATAGGTCAAGCAAAATTTGTATAAAAGGATGCAGTTTCTATATGATTTTGCAGTAAGGTACTTTTACACAAACAATAGATTCATTTATACACTTTGTGAAACTTGTAAAGAGCCCTCTTATGGTTTTTAGCTGTTCACTGACTTTACATTCGTGTATCTGATTTAGATGAATGATGCCTCTGTAAAAGAATGGATAATGGTGATTTAGATCCACCAAATTCAAAAAAACAATATATGGAATATTCACAAACGGAGTGCCTCTCTTTAAAGATGGAGCACAAAGCAGATTCTGCTTTTAAGGGTCACTGCTCCTCGTCAAGCGGTTGATCTGTTCTTCTAGCTGCAACCAAGTTTGCAACCAAGTTAAGAATATTCATGATGATCTACTAGAAGGAGAAGATGTGTGAGTGTGGCTCTCTTTTACAAACCTGAGCATTTTCTGTTTTGTGTTTCTCAACCTCTTCTTCAAGATTCTTAACGCTGTAGCATTTGAAACCAATGAAACAATCAAGCATTTTTCTCACGTTCCTTCTTTAAGAGATTTAAAGCTTGTGGAATTTATCATTACCTCTGCTGCAAAACGTGAACCTCAGACAATAGATCTGTCTCTGTTGTTGATATCTGTGAATTCAGAACTTTTGGCTCTTAGTTCTCGGCCTCTCTCTATGCATATGTCACTAGCAAAGTATGAGAAGCAAACCCAACCTGCCCAACTTCTGTATTGCCAATCGGAATTCTGATTTCTGTACAAAAATCAAGATCAGGTCATGGAACTTGTAACATAGAGAAGATGCAAATTCTAGTGATAGAACAGCAAACTTACCAGCAGTTGGATCACAGAGTTGCATTAAACCGATTAACCTTTTCTGCCAAGCAAAGAGAAATAGTGTGAAACTACCAGGAGATGGAAACCCAAACGATATTCATGAGTGAAATATCAACAAGAAACGTTGGCAAACCCTTTGGATATCATTCTGGATCAGGATATTCTGTACGATTGGGAGGACTTGAGCAGTATCACAAGAAACAGGGTTCACAAGAATAGCAGGTTCCGTCAGCAGCGCTTCAACATTTTCCTGTATATAAGAGGGATTGAGGATTGTGCAAAGAGAAATTGTGTGAAACTACCAGGAGATGGAAACCCAAACGATATTCATGAGTGAAATATCAACAAGAAACGTTTTTAAATGGCAATAACCCTTTGGATATCATTTTGGATCAGGATATTCTGTAAGATTGGGAGGACTTGAGCAGTATCACAAGAAACAGGGTTCACAAGACTAGCAGGTTCCATCAGCAGCGCTTCAACATTTTCCTGTATATCAGAGGGATTGAGGATTGCAATAAGAGTCAGAAGTTGAAGGATCATAGAAAGTTATTTTCTACTAATCCAGATTACCGGGTCATTTATTTAAAATAACAATAACTGAGTTGATTATGGCTTAGTTATACTAAAATGGTTTGAAAGAAAAGTTATCTTTGTATGTCCAGACGTATACCTGAGATACTTTCTCCTTGTTACCATCTACACCTTTAACCAACTTGGCCTTTTCCTCCTGCAGTGTTGCCAAGGTTCAATCACACAGTCCAAAGCAATGGTGATACCAACAACAGAGAAGGAAAGTTTTCATCTAACCTTCAGCTTTCTATAACGCTCACCAAGCGGAGAGAGGCCATCAAGAAATGTACTAGCCAAGTATTCAGTAGAAAGAGTTTGCTGTAAGAACGGATATTCCAGTAGTTGTGAAGCGGTCGGACGTTTTTCTGGATCTTCTATCAAGCAAGCTGCGACCAACTCTCTAAAAGACTGCAACAATATATAGTATCTTTCTTAATGAGTGAAAGATGAAATCAACATTTCTCAGGTGTAATCATTCCATTCCACTGACCTTAGAGAATTTCGTGTCTTCTTCATAGTTAGGAAAGGGAGAATTTTGTAAGTTCAATGGTAGCACCTGAAAACAATCATGAAAAACAGAGCATTCTAGAAACAGATACTATAAAGGGGAAAATACAGTGCATGATGGAACTTTAATCTTATAAGGTAAGACTCACCGTGGTAGGTGAATGACCATGGGCAAGTTCCAGGGCAGTCATGCCAAACGACCAGATATCCACTCTAAAAAGTTGAATAGAAAACTAATAAGTCCTAGGCAAGTCACTCCTTTAAGATGGCAGTACAGCTACACTAGAAAACAGCAGACATACTTGAAATCATAGCCATCAACTTGCTGCATATCCTTCTCAGGTGCCATCCTAGAAAGAGCAAAGATATCCTCAAGCTAAAGAAAACAGCTTAGAATGGAAAGTCTACTCTCTATAGTCGGATTAAGCACTCACCGGCGTGGATTTCCAACAAAAGTATTCTCAGAACTAGTACGCATCCTTTCCACACTATCAAACATGGATGCTGAAACTTCAAAGTCACCGAGCTTAACAGTTCCTTCTGAGTCAACCAGTACATTCCCAGCCTAGAAAGAAGGATACATTCTGCTATCAAAACATGATCGGAAAAAAACGAAGTACATAACGTGAATTGAGATTAAAAGTACCTTAACATTTCGATGGATGTGTCCTAGTCCATGAAGGTAAACAAGAGCTTTAAGAATCTCCCGCAACAATATAGCAATTACAGGTTCCTCAAGACCATTTGGATAGACTGATTTCATTATGTTCAAGGAAGAGCCGCACGACATAAAAGGCATCACAATCCACAAGCTGCTACTATCTATGAAAGAGCAATGCACCCTCAATAGATTTGGATGATCAATTAAGCTCAATCTATGAACTTCTTTCCTTATGGTTTCCTGAATTTATCTCCAACAACAGACTAAATATCAATTTCCGATGATAGATCCTAAATATGAACAAACAAAGAACAAAGATGAAGATACGAACCAGATCGTTGGTGCATTTTTCAAGGTTCCAGATCTTGATGGCTACAATTTCATCAAGTAGAATGCATCGAGCTCTGTAAACACCATCGCCTATCTCTTCTAAAATCTCGTAATCTTTCGCAACCAGAGGAAATCTCGTTTCCGGTGAACTCGTCATTATGCCTAATTCATGCAGAAAATCAATAAGACGGCGAACGAAATTAATCGTTTCTCCGATCAAAAACCATTCTCAACTTCATATACAGTAATGCATTGAAGTTAAGAAACGAAAATCCGAACTCTGTTCTAACAAATCGGAGAAAAAGAGAGAAATCCTGAAGTACGAGGCGGCGATTACGTACGAGCCGGAGAAAAAACCTGAAGCGTGAGAGCGCAAAGGAGGAGGCAACGAAGGAGACGAAGAAGAAGCGGTGGCGGAGGAGAATTCAGTTGAGACAAATCGCCGGAGAGTTCGATTTTTCTCTGACTTGTGGAAGTGAAAGATTCGGAAACTTTGGAGACTGGAAAGTTTGTTAGTCGCGGGCGCCTTTTATAGCTGACGAATTTTATTTTACTATCATTTTCTGATTTCATGTGTATAAATATAAGGAAATATTAGCTGATGAAATTAACACTGAAAAGTGAAAAGTAATAACATAAGCCTATAAAAGTGAAATTGGTAATGTTAATATCCGATTTAATTGGATATTTTTTGTTGAAAATGCAACACAAATTACGTGATAGCGTTTAGTCTTTCTCAAACACAATCAATTCACAATAGAAATTGTAGAATAGAATAATTTCATTAGATAAATTCATTGCTCCAAATGATGGTTTTTTTTTTGTGTGACTTTTATATATATTTATGAGTTTTTTTATATATACTTATATATTTATGAGTTAATAAGCCCCAAAAATAATTTTCACGGATTTTTAGAGTAGGAGCAAACATCAAATAGAATTTTATTTAAATTCATTGCAATTTTCAATTATTAAGAACTTGAAGTCAAATATACATGTGTTGAAGATTGAAGCTTATATAATTTTGTGTTTTTGAAGATGATACGTCATCTTCTGAAGCTGAAAGAGTTTCCACAAAAGGTAAAAGTACGAGAAAGGCTTAGCCGCTTAGGCTTAGTACGTGTCCTCGGTATAAAGTGTCTGTTGCATTTCTTGGGTCTCACTTAACAAAACTTTGAAGCACTACGTCATTGGACAAAAATTTCTGACACCGTTCTTTACAACTAACAGTGGAGATGGAGAAGAAGAGTAGCACGGAAAGTCCGGTGCTAATGTGTGATCCAGGCAAGAGGTAATGTGTGATCAAGGCAAAGTTTTGATGAATCTTCACATCCAAATGCCTACGTAAGATGACCAACGTGCCGGCCCGAATGAATGGGCTGCCTAAAGCAAGCCAAATAATTGATGCCCCAATGAAAAGAAAAAAAAATTGTTTGAAAAGAATGCATATAGTGGCCTTGAACTCATGACTTGTTAATAGAGAAAATTCAAGCTTAACCACTAGACCTATTGAACAATTCAGAAAATCATAACCCTAAATTTTTTTATAAGATCTGATTCCCTAAAGCCCTAGCTTTATGAGCTTCTGCCACGGACCGGGCCGGACCAACGGTTAAGAACTTGATTTTAACTTTTTACCAAACAAAACTTGATTTTACTTTTTACGTTGTTCACTTTTTCCTTTTAATTCCAATTTTTTCTTTTGATTTGTTTACCGGCATGAGAAGTAGTTGCTCCCTAATTACTTTAGACGGGATAAGTTCTCAATTCTTAAACTTCATTTCAAAATATCGTCTTGGATAATGGATATATGAGCGGGAGCCGCCAAGTGTTAAACATAGTCTAGACAAATCAATTAAATGTTCTTCTAATTTTTCCTAATGGCAATGGTTAAATCTGAATATTTCATTAGCCAAATGTTGTCTAGTCAAATGTCGTGAACTAAATAAACCGCATCATCAAGTGGAATCGTGGGACTGGGACCATATATAATGATATATCATATATGAAATAAATGTGTGAATACTTGTCTTTTATCTTCTTGGGTTTGATTATAACATTCAGAATTTCAGATGGTTGTGACTTGTGGCATTAAAATGAAACATCACTGGTGGATCTATATTCTCTTCTAATTTTCCTCTCCACCACGATATATAATATTTTCTATTTTTGGCAACAAACTATATTACCTTCATATTTCTGATATTTTCCACTGCATAGCTTTCTTTTTGAGATACGAGTTAGAGTTACTAATGATTTTTCACAATATTACTTTGACCTTAAAAATAAATGAAATGATGATATCCCATTAACTAGCAACTGAATTGATCTTTATGAAAACATAGAGGTAAGACATGAGAGTTGACATAATCTCATCGATACATATTTTAAGAATTTCTCTTGTTGAATATCTAAAGTCAGAAATCGATAATTGTCTTTCAAGAAAAACTATCTTTGATCAATATCTCTGCATATTATAGGTCAACAACTAAACATTTATTTTAAATTTGTTTTCAATCTCTCTATTCTTTATCCCCACCTTCGTTTTTTCTTTAATAATGTTAAATAAAAATATTTGTAACGTTCATATTTTGGGAAGTCTTCAACAATATTCGACGAACATTTAGCTGTAACGTCCAAAAGTCACCAACCCAAATAGAAATTTCGAAGGCCAAAATATATTTGTGCTAACTAACTTCAATATCGTTAAGCTTAGCTCAGAGCAAATAATTGTGTTGGTACACACAATTAAAACTTAACAAATACTACAAGATTGATTGACCAAATTATAAATGTTAAACATATGGACCAAAATCGTTGAATAATATATAAAGCTTTTGACATTTATTAGATTTGTTAATAAACATGTGGGAGAGAGAGACTGACTAGTCTTATTAATTTTGTTTAATCACGTGGTTTAAACTTAGTTTTGTAAATTATCAAGAAGTAACGGAACCGTTAATTCCACGCGTAAGTCAAGATATTTCATCGTTAATTTTTGACTTTTGACGACGGCTTGAATCAGTCAACGTCACCCTTCGCGCGTGAACTAACTAACACCAATGTTTGGTCAACGTCAGACGGAACAAAACCGTGATCTTCACAAAAATCCTTAATTACCGATAAGACACGTGGATCTCAAGAAACGCATCCACGTCACACCACATGTCAGTTTCGTTTTTGCTTTCCCAACAAGTTTTTGATAGACGAAAATTACGGATTTACCCGTCCGTTGACACGTAAGGCGACAATCACAGAAGCAGCCCACCCACTATTTCCTCAGCCCATCACGCGCTTTTACTTGTAAAGTTAATAACAACAAAAAGAGAAGTGATGTGATTGGCCCAATTAAAATAAAATAAAACGTACTGTTCACACTTGATGACTTATCTTCATGAAGCACCAACCATATAAATTTGGTCAGGTCTTTATTAAACAAATCAAATTATCTTCCTCACTCGTTGTTTCATTTCTTAGAGCCGTCGTTTCAGATTTCTTCTTCCAGAGAGAGTTAAAAAGAGTAACGGTGAGGTTTGGATCTAATCGAATCAACGATGGAGGTTGCTTTTCCATCTTCGCCGCCGGTGAAATGCATCGCCGATGAAAGATTAACAGAGATCTCCATGGATTTCACCAAATTAGGATTCCCAGAAGAAGATGAAGAAATTAAAAAATTGGAGAGATCGTGGAGTAAGCTCGAAGAATCCGTCGAATTTAACGAAGACGATGAAGAAGAAGAAGAAGAGTTTTCGTTTGCTTGTGTAAACGGAGAAGGATCTCCAATTACCGCTGATGAAGCTTTTGAAGATGGTCAGATCCGTCCTGTGTTTCCTCTGTTTAACCGTGATCTTCTCTTCGAGTACGAAAACGAAGATGACAAAAACGACAACGTTTCGGTCACCGACGAGAACAGACCGCGTCTTAGAAAATTATTTGTTGAGGATCGTAACGGTAACGGTGACGGAGAGGAGACGGAGGGTTCTGAGAAAGAACCGTTGGGACCGTATTGTTCGTGGACAGGAGGAACGGTTGCAGAAGCGTCGCCGGAGACTTGCCGGAAAAGTAATTCGACGGGATTCTCAAAGCTTTGGAGATTTAGAGATCTTGTTTTGAGAAGTAACAGTGATGGAAGAGACGCGTTTGTTTTCTTGAATAATAGTAATGACAAGACTCGGACTCGGTCTTCTTCGTCGTCGTCGTCTACGGCGGCGGAGGAGAATGATAAGAAGGTAATAACAGAGAAGAAAAAGGGGAAGGAGAAAACTTCGACGTCGTCGGAGACGAAGAAGAAGACGACGACGACTAAATCGGCGCATGAGAAGCTATACATGAGAAACAGAGCGATGAAGGAAGAAGTGAAACACAGATCGTATCTTCCGTACAAACAAGTCGGGTTCTTCACTAATGTGAATGGTCTTAGCAGAAATATTCATCCTTTCTGACAAAAATAAAAATTAAGTTTGGTTTTTGGGTGATTTTTTTTTGTTTTTTGGTTATGTAAAAAAAAAATTTAATTTAGTACTCTTCTTTGGGGTCACTTCTGCTTGGTAGATTGAAATTTTAAATGATTGCAGAAAGGTGTACTGTTTTTTTTCACTATTTTCTGGTGTTATTGTGAAGAGTTTGGCTTGTGTACTAAACCATTTTGTAAGTAAAAAAATATATAAAATAGTTCGATTTGCTTAAGTAGATTTTAGTAAAATTGAATGATTTTGCAAAAGAAGACTGATATCAACTGGTATACTTCAGCTAAATGATAAAAGCTCACAAGAAGTTAATTGATCTTGTGAGGACACTAGATGTTCGTTGATCCTAGAGTATAGCTGAACAACTTGTCTTTTTGACTGTGTTGAATAATTGTTGATATCTCAAAATGATGCTGAAACAAGGAACAATGTAAATAATCTTATCGTTCTCAAAATGATGCTGAAACAAGGAATACAATCTTCTAAAGAGGCTAAGAGTTTGTTGAAAAAACCTCCAACTCAAAGAGCACAGGAAACCGAAGAAAACCCAAACGAAAGACAAAGCCCAACAACTAAAAGTAAAATAAAGAGAGTCCAATATGAGATGATAGTATAGAAGTGGGAAAATGATTTTTTCCCCTATTTTGGCAAAGAAAATAAAAAGCCTTAATCGTCCTTTGTGGCAAGCAAAAATAATTTTTGTTTTTTCCCTTGACTTCAAATTGTTGTGAATCTTTAAAGATAACATAATCATGTCTTTATGTGTAAAGTAACTGACCATATTTAACTGGTCATTTGAAAATTATATTTAACTATATCAGAAACAATCATATAGGCAATTATATTAGAAAAACAATTCTTGTTGTTTAGAAGTTAAAAGTTTAGAATGAAAAAAAAATAAATATATATATATATATATAACAATAATTATTGTACAATTATATTTCCAAATAGACAACTATATTAACAAATACTCATCGTTGTTACATTTTTTTCTTTAAAAGAATATAAATTGGAGTCAATTTAAACATGAATAACTTTCTTTTTAACGTCTATCTAGAAATCAAGAATACGAAGAGTACATGATACAAACAAAGTACGAATCAAATCAATAAACAAAGTTTAGTAAAATTTGAAAAAACAACGGACGCAGATCTACATTTTCAAGGGAAGCAAGTCTATAAACAAAGTTAGTAACGCCAATTGCCCCCATGCGGCATCACTTTGCCAAGCCCCAATTTAGTTCATTCAACATTTTATACTGATCCGTCCGAAAGAAATACAAATGAGGCGGCAAAAAATCGACGTTAATTACAAGTACGATTGAAGCCGGATACACCAGACATTTTAGAACAGAGACTGCTAATAATCATTGCATCTTCTTCTCTGAATAACTATTTTCTTACTATTATTGTTTATTGTCCCAGATATAAACATCTAAATTTTGAATGAGTTTATCATTCTATTTTTCACCTTATTATTAAAAAGGTTATTTTCTATTACATTCGCGGCAATATTCGAAAGCAAAACAACTATTCTAATATGATTTTTTTTTGGACAATTTTATGTTCGTTATGGCATATCAATTCATATTTTCATGTAGTTAACTATTTCTATACATAGAAACGTGATTCTATTATGTCCCATTATAGATAGTTGACAACTTTTTGTAAGCAAAAGAAAAAAATGATGAAATTATCAGATTGACTGTATATGTTAAAAACTTAATTGGATTTTTCTTTATCATACTTACTTAAATTTGATATAGAAAACAAAAAGAATCAAAAGAAGCAAAAGTGAAGGAGAGACATCACATGTGATTTATGCATGTAGAAACTTTTAACCTGGGTAATCTTGTTATGAGAACATTCATCTCTGTTAGTATCAATCATAGAGAACCAATAAGAATTTAGAAATACGAGCATAGAATAATTATTTGGTTTCTAAGTTTGAAAATTTCCACTAGCTACTTTCTCCATCAAAAACAAATAGTTAGAAGAAGAAGAAACAAAATAATTGGCTCGTTGACAAAATAATTGAACAATGATATGCATTTTTCTTCACGAACTTGAGAATATACAAATGCAAATTGGATAGTTGACATTTGATGCACGTTCTTGCACGTTACCTTTCGTGGTAGTTTGGCGCAGACAAGCTTTCACGATTACTGAGATGTAAGCAAAACAAAAAGAAGAAGATGGTAAAACCAAATGCTATATAAAGCCATGCACAGGTAATGTAGAATGACAAAACAAAGCAAACAACAAAACCAACGCAGTGAGGCGTTGGACAAGCAATCAAAATAAGAATGATATCTTCTCCAGGGATGGGGCGTTCTGCCCATCTTGTTTATGCTCTTGGTTTTATTATCATGGCCACAATGGTTGCTGCGTCTTATGAGCCCTACACGTATAGCTCACCACCACCACCATTGTATGACTCTCCTACACCAAAGGTTGACTATAAGTCTCCACCACCTCCATACGTTTACAGTTCTCCACCACCTCCACTATCGTATTCGCCATCTCCCAAGGTAGACTACAAGTCTCCACCACCTCCATATGTTTACAGCTCTCCACCACCACCATATTACTCACCATCCCCTAAAGTCGAATACAAATCCCCACCACCTCCATATGTTTATAGTTCTCCACCACCACCATATTACTCACCCTCACCTAAAGTAGATTACAAGTCTCCACCACCACCGTATGTTTACAGCTCCCCACCACCACCATACTATTCACCTTCTCCAAAGCCCACATACAAATCACCACCACCTCCATATGTTTACAATTCTCCACCACCACCATACTACTCACCATCCCCTAAGGTCGAATACAAATCTCCACCACCTCCATACGTCTATAGCTCTCCACCCCCACCATACTACTCACCCTCACCTAAAGTAGATTATAAGTCTCCACCACCACCGTATGTTTACAACTCTCCACCACCACCATACTATTCACCTTCTCCAAAACCCACATACAAGTCCCCACCACCACCATATATTTACAGCTCTCCACCACCACCATACTATTCTCCTTCTCCTAAACCAGTATACAAATCTCCACCACCACCATACGTCTATTCCTCTCCACCACCACCATACTATTCACCTTCTCCTAAACCAGCATACAAATCTCCACCACCACCGTATGTTTATAGCTCTCCACCTCCTCCATACTACTCGCCTTCTCCTAAACCCATATACAAGTCTCCACCACCACCGTACGTCTACAACTCTCCTCCACCACCATACTACTCTCCTTCTCCAAAACCGGCATACAAATCTCCACCACCACCATACGTATACAGCTTTCCACCTCCTCCATACTACTCGCCTTCTCCTAAACCCGTATACAAGTCTCCACCACCACCATACGTCTACAACTCTCCTCCACCACCATACTACTCTCCTTCTCCAAAACCGGCATACAAATCTCCACCACCACCATACGTATACAGCTCTCCACCACCACCATACTACTCGCCTTCTCCTAAACCAACATACAAATCTCCACCACCACCATATGTTTATAGCTCTCCACCTCCTCCATACTACTCGCCTTCTCCTAAACCCGTATACAAGTCTCCACCACCACCGTACATCTACAACTCTCCACCACCACCATACTACTCCCCTTCACCTAAACCATCATACAAATCCCCACCACCACCATATGTTTACAGCTCTCCACCACCACCATATTACTCGCCTTCTCCTAAGCTTACATACAAATCCTCACCACCACCCTATGTTTACAGCTCTCCACCACCACCATATTACTCTCCTTCTCCTAAGGTTGTATACAAATCTCCACCACCACCATATGTTTACAGCTCTCCACCACCACCATACTACTCCCCTTCACCTAAACCATCATACAAATCCCCACCACCACCGTACGTCTATAACTCTCCACCTCCTCCTTACTACTCTCCTTCACCTAAGGTCATATACAAATCGCCACCACACCCACATGTATGTGTTTGTCCCCCACCTCCACCATGCTACTCTCATTCTCCAAAGATTGAGTACAAATCCCCACCAACACCATATGTTTACCACTCACCACCTCCCCCACCTTATTATTCGCCTTCGCCTAAACCTGCATATAAATCTTCACCACCACCTTACGTCTACAGCTCTCCACCACCACCATATTACTCACCTGCTCCTAAGCCCGTATACAAATCTCCACCACCACCATACGTGTACAACTCCCCACCACCACCATATTACTCACCATCCCCTAAACCTACATACAAATCTCCACCACCACCATATGTATACAGCTCTCCACCACCACCATATTACTCACCTACTCCTAAACCTACATACAAATCTCCACCACCCCCATATGTCTACAGTTCCCCACCACCACCATATTACTCGCCTTCTCCTAAGCCAACATACAAATCCCCACCACCACCATACGTCTACAGTTCTCCACCACCACCATATTACTCACCTGCTCCTAAGCCCACATACAAATCTCCACCACCACCATACGTTTACAGCTCCCCACCACCACCATACTACTCGCCTTCCCCTAAGCCTACATACAAATCTCCACCACCTCCATATGTATATAGCTCTCCACCTCCACCACCTTATTACTCTCCTTCTCCAAAGGTTGAGTACAAATCTCCGCCACCACCATATGTCTACAGTTCTCCTCCCCCACCATATTACTCTCCTTCTCCAAAGGTTGAGTACAAATCTCCTCCTCCACCGTATGTTTATAGTTCTCCACCTCCACCACCATATTACTCTCCTTCTCCAAAGGTTGAGTACAAATCCCCTCCACCACCGTATGTCTACAGCTCCCCACCACCACCCACGTATTATTCTCCTTCTCCAAAGGTTGAATACAAATCTCCACCACCTCCATATGTCTACAACTCTCCACCTCCACCGGCGTATTACTCTCCATCTCCAAAGATTGAGTACAAATCTCCACCTCCACCATATGTCTACAGTTCTCCACCACCACCATCATATTCTCCTTCTCCAAAAGCTGAATACAAATCTCCTCCTCCCCCATCCTTATATTACTAAATTAATTTATTAAAGTCATAAATAAGATCACCAAGTCTCATTTGATGTCCCGTCTATTTTCTTCTTCTTGGGCTTGAATGGTTTTATCTGATGTCAGATGAACTCTCTGGTTATTAAAATTTTATTTGCATTTTTGTTTGTTTTTCTTTCCATTGTGTAAAAGTTGTTTCAATCTTGAAATGTATCAGTTACAATTATATATATTGTTTCTTTATCTAAAGAATACTAATTTACCTAATTAATACTCTCTCTTTCTTATTAATCTGAATTTAGAAAACAAGTTGTTACAAACATACAATTTTTATGTATTTCTATTAGTTATTAATGATGAATTCTAAGCAAAATAAAAGAATATTATTGGTTTATAATAATGAAAAATGGTTAATTACAAAAAGTGATTTATTTATAATCAATTTAACATATTTGCTTAATATGTATAAGAAAAAAAAAACAAGAATAATTAGGGATATAACTATATAAGGATTATTCGTTTTAAAAAACATAAATAATATCTAAAAATCAGCTAGAAATATTATGATTTTGAAAACCTTACCCGGAGTTTTTGTTAATGTGAGGTTTAGTGAACAAAAACTTTTTAGTTTGATAACAATTTGTAACATTTTCGATTCCACATGTCAAATATGTCGTCCCATTTTCGATTCTTGAATCCAATGCTGATCGTATTCATATTCCGGAAATTTTGAAGATCTTAGTCCAAAATAAATTGGGAAACATTTTTTTCCTAACTAATTACGTTAAGCCAATCTAAACTTTTTAAATCACGATTACCAAAGTTATTGAAGCAAACATTCTTTTTTATAGACTGCTTATATTTGGTGAAGATAATGTTTTTTTTAATTGAATGGTCGATATTTTCAATGTATTTAAAAGAATTACAGAGTGACAAGGAAAAATTCACAAATTTCCCTTTGTCTTTAATTTTTTGTAGTGCAAATGTAAAAGCATATAATTTGGCACGAAAAATTTATACCGAACAGCATCATGTCACATATGTAAACAATATCATTTGGGAGTGCCTCGTTTGAACTCTAATTAATTTCGGTTGACAACAACAAAATGGTAAGGCATAAGTTTACTGTATTATCTTAAAACATTGGCAATTTCATCTTTTTGCTCTAGTGTATCATTAGTAGTATCTTGCATATCCTTTATATATTGAAATTTTAAATATCACTATAAGCCAATTCTGTAGATATACGTAAATCTTTTAGATTATATAATATTTGATATGAAATTTTGAATATTATAATTTAATTGATTGTCTATCTTTAACTAAAATTAATAAAATTAAAATGTATAAAAACTTTTTGATAAAACATTTTACGATTATAGTTTGGGTCAGCTATATAGAATCTCTTGTTGGTTCAATTTTTTCTTTCGAAAGATTGTCGGGTGCTCAGAAATAGTGGCAGGGTAACCTGCTAGGGTGGTTCTTTCTTCCACTAGGCTCACTGCGGTGTCTGGTGAAGGTTTCGTTCCTTTGACCATGTTTTGAGAGAAAAATGACCTAACACCATAACACAGTCAAGATATTTTCGGGAGGTAAAAAAAAATCTTCTGAAAACCCTCATGCATGTTTTAATCAAAATGGATCAATGTGATTGTGTTAGGTCATTTAGTTGAAGTGATCGAAAGCCTAATATATCGGTCAGTGGAAAAGTAAAAGAGAATAAAAATCACTTCCCTAAGTGAGATTGAAACTCTTTTAGAGATGATTTTGATCATGAGGAATTGAATCCAGTTGTTCAGGAAATGGAAAGAAGAGTAATTTTAGAGGGATCCTTTCATCTATCAATTTTTCTGAGTGTGAGAAATGGTGTATTATGGGAGTCAAGTTTTGTATAATGTTCTTGTGTATTTGTGAGTATCCTCTAGATTGGGCTATTCTAAGCATGAGGGCTATGCTTTGCTGCCTTACATATTGTGGCCCACATGTTGTGGCGATGACACTCACCTACAGTGGTTAATTGACCTAGTTTGCTAGGATGGGAGGTACGTCTTTGTTGGTGGAGAGGTGTGTATAATCAATTTTATTGAGACATAATATTTCGTCACTATGTCAATAAATCTGTAATAATAAAAATTTTGTGACGATTTTGTGACTAACTGTTAACGGTTGCAATACATTCGTCACAAAATTGTTTTCTCGGATTGTTTCATCCGTGGCAAAGCGCGTTGCGCTCTTAATCTCTTACCTGCTTGCGGAAATTCACCCCCAAAATATCATTAAATTCAATACAATGTGTTAAACACGTATAGTATATCGTTAGTATTATTTATAGGCTTGCTTATAAGTAAATTTCGTTACCTATTTATATACAGATAAGCCATACAAAATCTTCACTAATTTACCTAATAATTAATTATTTACCGCACTATCATCTACTAAGCTTTAAATGTGTTAATTTCTTCATGGAATCGAGAAGACTTTAAGTATATGCAGTTTGCTTATAAACGCGGCCTTGTAATTTTATGCATATGACATCTTATCGTGCATGATCTCAGAAACAGATTAATTGGACATATAGTAATGTGAATATAAAACCTAATAAAGAAAAAAAAATCAAATGGTCACATTTATTGAAAATAAGATGGTGACATGATAATACAAAGAAGTTTATCTATTTGTCTATTTAGCGACCTGTTTATTTAATTCGTTTGGGCTTCGTTCAATTCCGCAGGCTATCTTTCACCCGAAGCAACTAAACTATAGTATTAAAAGTATATATGGAATAGCTTGTAATTAGGTTTTATAATTGCTGCTAATTATTACTATTATCGTTATTGAATATTCAACTGAATCGGGCCATGATTAGCGATGAGGTACATGACAATGAAACATGCATGTTCCTCAAATTCCAATTGATATGATGGAAGAAAACAATACAATGCCCGACAAATTTGAAAATATAAATTTTAAAACAATGTTAACAAAGGAAATAATATAAGAAGAAAATGCCAAAATAGTGGTTTTTGACGAAAATGTATGAGTTCTAAGAACCAATGAAAAATAAAATAAGAAGTTATCTTTATAGTAACGGGAAATTCAACTAAAACATGTTTTGATGAGATTTAAGAGTTTCGATTCGAGTTTAATTTTATTCCTATTTAAAACTTAGAAAATTCTACACTATTTTCTCTAAGTTTTCTACTTTACACTAACTCTTTCTATCAATCTTCAGCAATTTATTGATTGTCTCTTTTATCCCCCTATACTGAATATATGAGCGATAGTTGACTGGTACTAAGATGTATTTAGACATAAAACTGACTTTGAATATGAGAACTGGCCCACCTCCTTTGATTATAGATCCACCCCTGTATATATGTTTTTTTAATAAAGCAACCACGTCTCCGTTCCATGCATGTAAAACACTCATCTACAAATGTTTTAAATACAAGACCTTTTTCTTACAATAATAAAACACATATCTTATGATTGGTAACCCTTAGAAAAAGGAAAATTAATGGTGCCAAAAAAAGGTATGCCAAAAACGTTTTAGTGATATGAAAAAGAAAAAAAAATGCAAATTCTATCAAATTTGGTTAAAAAATAATTGGAATTTCTAATGCAATAAAAATCATGTCATTGTTATTACTTCAAATATCCCAAATTCAGAAATTATTCATCCTTATATTTATTTATTTCGTAAAAAATAATCTATAGTAATAAGTTCATCATAGAAATAGTCTGATATCCAAGACAGAAGATCAATACAATCATAGTAAAACTTAGAGTGTATACTTAAAATTTAGAGAGTCAAAATTCATCACTGTTTAATAATAATAATATTAACCATGTAATCATCTAGTTGGTATTCATTGACGAAAAAACAAAAGTAATTGAAATCAAAATCAAGACCGATACAGAACATGGAGACACGGAAGAAAAAATGATGAATCCATTGTTGGTGTCTATTTTCCTTTGTTCCCTCAAAATATTCTAATGTTGGTGGGGTTTTTTCCGCCATGCAAAAAACGTATTGCATTTTATTAAAAAAAAAATCCCTTTTTTTTTCTCTTTACTAACCCGAAAATTTATGTTTGGATAGCAAAAACATTCCTTTTTTACAGTTAGAAATAAATAAATAAAATCGTCAAATTTGTTAGGAATTTTTCTTCTAAAAAAACAAGCATACAATTCCGGGTAATGAGAAAATGTCACAGATCTTCGGCTATAAATAGAGGAGTAGCTAGAGAGCATCTTCTTATATCAACTAAACTTTGTATTCATTTCCAAGTATCACTCTAAATCATCTTTTTCGAATTCGCCTCCCAAGGTCCGTCTAGAAAACTAAATCATCTTTTCGTTTTTGTATAGATCATATCATTATGATGATCTCGATCTCTTTTTCTGTCCACTCGTCTACATGTGACCGCTATTATAGTTTTCGATATCCGGTTTTTTATGTTAACTCCTTCATATAGCTAGATTCAACGCATGTTTTTTTATTTGTAAAGCCGGAATTAATTCGACCAGTTTCTTGTATTTGTTTCTTAGAGTCTCTTAGGAATCGGACATCTAATAATACTCAACTCAATCAGATAATCATTTTCTTATCTAAATTCTTTGTGTTATTGTGTTATTGGAACAAAAAGATATGTCGACAGAGTCGTACGAAGACGCCATTAAAAGACTCGGAGAGCTTCTCAGGTACACACACACACGTACTCTCTCTTTCTCTCACAGTCAGATCCGACATAATGGATTTTTCAGGCTGTGGGATGATCACAGCCGTAGATCATTTAGCCACATATTTATATACCTCACTACCTCGTACCCTGCGAATTATTTAAGAAAAATGGGTTTTTTTTTTTTTTGGTGAACGAAAAATGATTTTATTTGTCTTCCTTAATTTTTTTTTTTTTTTTT
>Ga0041059_1001133_pt1 | contig 21283 bp, 15 predicted proteins | sample AraColnosormetaG_FD_56232 | JGI IMG/M metagenome (GOLD analysis project Ga0041059, IMG submission 56232) | Arabidopsis roots microbial communities from North Carolina, USA - Col MF nosort | ecosystem: Host-associated > Plants > Roots > Unclassified | place: USA: North Carolina | collected... | reverse complement strand
GATTAAAAGTTAGATTTATCAATTTTTAAAATTATCTATTCAATTGTGTATGTAAAATGTTAATCTTTGTAAATTTTAAATTAAATCATCCTAAAATCTTTGATAATTTTCTCTATATTTGCTTTTGTTTAACTTTGGGAAAACTGTTTATTTTCTTCTTGAACTAAGTTGTTTTATCCCATACATACCCATAATTTTTTTCTGTGCTTAAACCCTCATGAACTTCAATATAATTTGAATTTACAACACAAATTTTTAAAACAGATTTCATTAGTTTTTAACAGACATGATGACGTGAGAACTTCACACACATTGAATAAGTACGACATGCAAACTAAAAAACAGATACTTTAAACAATTTTTGTAACATTAATATCTGCGTCTATTACATTTTCATATGTGCTTGTGTTGGATCGATCATATAAAAATGAGCCACAAATAGGTTTTAGTTGGGCCAAAAATAAGCCCAATTGAATTGGGCGCTAATATGAATTTGAATTTGAGCCCATATACAATTTCAAACGAAATTTTGTATGTTTGCTAATTGGTAGTCTTTGGCTCTATAACGCACTTCTTCGAAACCAGAACACAATAATAGATGTTAGAGTTGGATGATTAATCTTAATAGAAAGATCACTTTAAAACATAATCCTCCATTGAGCCAAAGTGATGTTTCAAACATAAAATATTTTTCAAACACATCAACACTAAGGATCCAAATAATAGATGTTGTACACATGTTTCTCTTTCCATCCATTAAAAACAAAATATCAACTCTAAGGCTATACTATACTATCGATTTTATGAAGCAAGAAAAATCTTTCTAAACATATTATATGCTGCATGTATTTGTTTCACCCTTTGGGAATGTATTCTAAATTAAGGATGTTTAAAACTATGACTATTAATTTCGACGTGGAAACTAGTATCATATTGAACTTTCTTGTAAATAAATTCTTTTTTTTTGGTAATGGGTAAATCACTACGAGATTTCAATATTTAAATTCAATAACTTATCATTAGACTACCTGACATGCAAAATATTTCCCATGATGCACCAAGTACTAGAGAGATAAATGATGAATCCTATATATCTCATAAGTTTCTCATCAATTGCTCATTAAATTAATTAAAAGAGGCAAAAAAGAATTAAAAAATGATAGAAAAGTAGGGTTAAAAAGCAAAATATCCCACTTGTGATTTTTCATTTTTGGCGGTGGTCTAATCCATGTCCACAACCACAAATTCAACCATATCTCTCCAAGTCTCTATCTAGAATTAAATCAACATATAAATACACAAATTATAAAGCTATTTATACACTAAAGCCCCTTTCTAATTTAAAAGTTATGAATATTTACTCAAAATTTGATGTGTTACTGTTAAGTAAGAGGAATATATATAATGGTATGTAGTATATGCTTAATTATCAATGTTAAAGTTTTTTTGTAACATCTTAACAAGCACTGCAAGTAAATTAGTGAGCCGAGGACGACCCTCAGGGCTCAGGCTGCTGGAGAATTGGGTTTCGGTTTTTATAACTACATAAAAGAAAGAATAAAAAAAACATGAAACGAAAACAGTTGATTAAAAGCTAGTAAACACGTACGGGACCATTAAGGTTTGGGAAGATCATGTCCACCAAAAAGACAAAACTTAAAATCCAGACGATAACGTTTGTGGAGTAGACGATATTGAGCAGATTACATCTGTTTCGTTTTCTCCTTCTTCTTTTTTCCTTTTTCTCTTTAATCTGTTTTGTTTCCTCCTTTTTATATTGTTGCTTTTTTAGCAAAAAATATGAATTAAAAACTATATAATACAAAGCTCACATATATGCAGGCAGACAAGTTTCTGGTTTAGATCTTGAGATATCATTCCAATATCAGTAAAGAAGATTTTGCGTATATTACCAGTAAAGAGTAAAGAGACTAATATCATCAGATCAACATTGACCTATCTATCTTTTTACTGTCACTATTAGTAACCGTTATTCTAAAGTACATTTGTATATTATATAGTAAATTATGTGACTTTGGTTGCAATCATTTCCAAAAATTAGGTAATTTACTGAAAGGAAAAGAAATAAACGTTTTCAGATATATTTTGATTTTTCTCTTAAAAAACAGTGAGAATTATGAATGAAGCGACACGACACATGTGAGAAAAGCTCAATAATACATGAGAATTATAGAGCAACAAAACACAACACTGCTTTACAACTATCAAATACTAGTGTCGCCAAACCATCATAATAGAGATACAACTCAACAAATGTCCTCTTGATTATAATCAGAATTATATATTATTATATGATACAATACCTATCAAGTTTTGTTTTTGGTTGTAATCAAATTATTTCTAGGACGAAATGATTGTCCCTACAAAGCAATTGGTAAGGATATGGTAAGAGGCACAATCTCTCTTTATACACAAAGGAAGGACTCATGGGATTGGATAAGCTCTTTCTGGGTCCCTAATTCCTCATTTCATTTTCAGAGAAAGAAGTTTCCAAAACCAACATTTAGTGATCTCTATATATTATATTCCTATTCCCCACTAAGTATCATCAAAGCTATATATAAACACCACTTTGAATCACCCAAGGCAATAAACCAAACCAAAACTTCCTAAGAAAAAAAAACAGAGAGATTTTTTTTCTCTTTCTAAAGCTTTTTTATAGAGTAAAGATGTTTTCAGAGCACTTACCTTCTTCTTCATCTCAAGTTTTCCAAGAACACTTCATCGACAGTTTCGTCTCCAGAAAATTGCTTCAGCAGATCCCATTTGCCCACAACGCTCAACAAGCTCATGTACCTGATAAGAACAACTTGAGCGGCAATGTTCTCATGCTGCTCTCTATCCTTTTGTGCGGTATCATCTGCTCCCTCGGGTTGCATTACATAATACGTTGTGCATTTATACGTTCTCGAAGTTTCATGATCTCTGATCCCATCTCTATCCCATCCACACCAAGAGATTCATCAGTAAACAAAGGGATCAAGAAGAAAGCTCTCAAGATGTTACCAGTTGTGAATTACTCACCTGAAATTAACCTGCCAGGGGTCGGTGAAGAGTGTGTCATCTGCTTGTCTGATTTTGTTGCTGGAGAACAGCTACGTGTACTTCCCAAGTGCAACCATGGATTCCACCTTCGCTGCATCGACAAATGGCTTACGCAACATATGACTTGTCCGAAATGCAGACACTGTCTGGTTGATACATGCCAAAAAGTCTTAAGTGACTGCGATGCAGCTGATCAAGTGGCAGCGACAGCAACGGAGAGCATAGATATCAGAATTTCTCCTCTAGAACCTGAAGCAAGAGTAGCCACTTTTAGAGAAAGCAGCTAGAGTATGCCAACAAAACAATCATAATTTCAAATTTTGGCTCTCCAGCAAGATTATAGTTTCTTTATGTCACTAGCCATAGGATGTCAAAATCAAACACAGCAGAGTTTTTTTTTTGCCTTTTGTTTTTCTCAAAGAGTACAGAACATATACCTTAAGCTTTCTGTGGCATCATACGTTCATCAGAATTATCTGAATCTCTACTTCTTTGCAATACTCACAGCCAAGACTGACAATCGAAATTGTCATCTGCCAAGAAGCTTTTCAGAAATTTCCTCTGCATATTCAAATCACAATCACAGAGTAGAACTAGTAACTAAGGTCTGGAAAGAAATGGTTTCAATGAAGCTTTGGGCACCAAGACCAAGGTGCATGAAGAAGCAGTACTAAGACTACAGAATGTGATCTCAGTCTGACCTAATCGGTTACATATCTATTCACTCACTCACCAACTTGGTAGACTAACACCATCAATAGCCCCATTTGACCCACAGTGAGTTATTTGGTTAAGAATAAATAAGGGATTCTTCGTCGCAATGATAAAGAAATGAACTCAGTGTGTTTGGAAAGAGTAATGGACCCAACACATAACAAGGTCAAACTAATCCACCTAAGTATGTGGGTAGAAGTCAAACCTAAAAGCTACTTTGAGGAATGCTTATAGTATTTTAAGATATCAGGCAACACCAACATGGTATAAGATCATAATGGAAAGCTCCACTTTAACAATCAATCATTTTTCTATAACAAGAAGGAGCTGCTAAAGTGATAACACATGTCCATTGGCAGATGTACCTATGCTAACACATCTCTATTGGCAATAATCTGCAATTACCACACTCAAAATCCAAATAGTAGTCATTTAAAACCAAGATAAGAGAACAAAACATTTCCATCCAATCTAAAGAACATGGCTAGATTGCCAAGATCTATATAATTCAATGAAGTCTAGAATTTACCTCAACTGAGAGAAGTTGAAGCCTATCGACTTGATACATAGCTTGATATGTATCCCCATCTTTAACAATTTCTCTGAATATCAAACTCCCCATCCTGAAACTGAAGCAAATCCGAGTCATGCTAAAATAAAGTTGGAATCCACAATCCTGAGTAAACTACTGATAACTGATTTAACTATGAGCAGAATGCTGAGATTATTTTTCAATGTCACTGTGAGATCTTGGAAATCTGAATTTTAAAATGGAACAAGATTTCATAAACAAAAAGAGCTCCAGATAGATCTTAAAGATCCTAGTCACTTGTGATTGGAGTGAAATAGATAAAGTGCAAGAAAAAAATATATTTTACACTGCCCGAGTAAGAAGTGAGAGCTTAATAGCAAATGAGGCTTTGCATAGAAAAGAAGTGTCATTGGTTAACAACATAAGAATGTGATTTACAGGTAACATAGGTCCACTATGCAGCTGAGAGATATGAAATGATATAGAATCTTACTGTTGTACTAGATCATAGTCCGAGATAATTGCAACGAATTGGTAGGTGCAATTTTCCTGTGGGGAGAAGAAAGATCTATTATTAGCATAAAGGAAAATCCAACGGTAGTTGTGAAGGAGAAGGATTAAAATAGTATGATAGAGCGTTAGGCAAAGCCTTCTTGTTGGACCAAAAACTTAAATCAATAAGAAGACACATAGTTCAACTTTTTCGAGTATAATGGATAGTAGAGGTTCAGTAATTCAGAACCATGCAACTGAAAAATCGAAAAAGTCTGTCGGCATACCATTGTAGAGGAAAATAGCTGGACACAAAAAGTCTGTCGGCATTACCAATTCATCCAAGCCAAAATTGAAGTTCTCTGCATAATCATGAAAAAACATTAGTAGGAAAAGATTGAAAGAAGTTACCAAATGACAATCAGTGAGAAATGCAAGTGAATGGCAATAATTCTGTCCCACCAAGGACAAGTCAGACACTGAACATCAATAATGAACCTAGACAAATAATTAAAAAGTACAAAAGCTCTGTATTAGAAATTGCAAATTCTAGCACAAGAAAAGATTTAATTAGTGTGCTCCTGAAATTATTGTCATGGCTCTTCAAACACATTGAATGCGGCCAAACCAAATCAAAATCAAATGCATCCGGAAAAAGTGTTCCAAATACAACTTATCTCGACTCATTCAGAGAGATACAGTATTGATACAACTTAATTATTGCTTATCATATTCCTTTACTTTAATAATCACAAGGTAGGAAGAGCACCAAAGCAAGAATGTCAACCAAAGAACGCACGAGTATCACATGGTATTCCAAGCAACATAAAAGCAATAAAGGCAAAGTTTATCACTTTCAGGCAGGGATAAAAAAACAGACCACTATATGTTCTTACCAGCTATATGGAACCTAGTGGCATGAACAAAAGGAAAGACAAATCATTTTCAGATTGGCTTAAAGCTTTTCTGTAATTTTCAGAGAGAGACTAGTGAGGAAGGATAGATCTTCCCTGCTTCGCAACATCAACTTTTTCCCCAAAATACAAAAAAATCTATGCCAAAAGAATGCTTAGATAAACTATTATCATCGAAAAATCTTGCTTTAGTTACGTGCCACAGTAAGAACGTTTGAATCTAGATTCATGTAGTTTGCGCTGGCAATTTGCAGTAGAAGACAATATATCATAAAGTAAGCAAAAGGAAACTATATAGATCATCTGCTTTAGCTATGATTTAAATCATATGTACGAGACTGGCTTAGATAAAGGAGCAGAGCTGGACACTAATTTAGAGTGATCTTTATCGATAAAAGTAGCCTTTAACAGGAATCATGGAAGGGGCTTTTTGCCTTCTGGCTGCTAACAAACTTTGGTTTACTACGGACGAGACTGGCTTCCTGTTTTCCAAACAAAAGTCCATGAACGTTTCGCTATTCACCACAAAAACACCAAAAATTGAAACAACAAAGAAAGAGAGAGGCAAGTGACATGAACCAAGACCCAAGTAATGTACTATCTGAATGCTATTCCAAAGATGGAAAGTTCATGGCGGCTCTAGCTAAAGCTCATGGGTCCCTGTGAGCAATTCTAGGTGATTTGATTTGCAAAAGCCACTGCCACATGTCACTACCATAGCAGAAAATGGTACGATGGGCCCATTTTCCATATGAAACCACACTAAGATTATACAAATTCAGTGGAGAATCCATATAAGATGCAGACTATTAAATAAAACAAAACACTAAAGGACCTTGCTAATTTTGCTAGCATCCACCAACCATAATTCAGAAAATTCAATTAAAACATTTTCTCACTAAATGTAAGAAAGTATATGGAAACCTTTACCTTTCCACTATATATAGAACCTGCAACAGAAACACAGAAGATCTATCAATCTAACTCTTCAAACTAGGTTATCATGTCGACCGCAACTTCTGCTCCCACTACCAAACCAACTGAGCTCTTCCAAGATATTCGGGGAGATTTTTACTCAAGAAGACTGCTACTTCATACAGCTTATCAACCACCTACTGCGGCATCACCGCCGTTTGCAGATGCTCATGAAGCATCACACTCCTACCAAAGTCATATGAGCTTTGATGCAAATGTTGTCATGGTCCTATCAGTCCTCTTATGTGCACTAGTTTGCTCACTTGGACTGCATTCTATCATAAGATGTGCACTAAGGTACTCCAATTTATTATCATCCGAAGCTAGTGACGAGTTCTCAGTTCGCTTGGCCAACACAGGGGTCAAACAAAAAGCCTTGAAGAGTTTCCAGACGGTAAGCTACACAGCAGAACTGAAGCTACCTGGCCTAGATACAGAGTGTGCCATATGTCTCTCGGAGTTTGCATCGGGAGAGCGAGTCAAGCTTCTGCCGAAGTGCCACCATGGATTCCATGTCCGGTGTATAGACAAATGGCTCAGTTCACACTCATCTTGTCCCACCTGCAGGCACTGCCTCATTCAGACTTGCAAAAAGATAGCTGGGTACAGTGAGACGGAATCATCACCTAATCAACCACAACAGAACGTGCATATATCACCGCTAGGACCGGAATCATTGATACGCGGTTTTAGCTAAACACAGTCAACTAGGCTTAGGTGCAGTTATCTTTTATAACCTGATATACATGTACTGCCACACCTTTAGAAATAGTCAAGATCCCAAAGTATCTGAAGTTCAATATTCAAAAACAACGTAATCGTTTCCACTGTAAAGTTTTAAACATTATGAAATGTTGTTTTCTTCACTCTTTTACGCCAGAAAGTGTACATTCCACAAAACGACACTCCAATAGAAGATCTTAGACTCTCACGTCAGTGAATGAAATGATAAACAACTAAAAATCCAAAGATAAGGAAGCTGAGAAGGCAAAACACTCAAAACCAACCAACTTGGTCAACTAAGAGAATTCCTTAAATTCCCAGGTTATTAAAACATGGCTATGCCACTAGTGTCTTGTTTACTAGTAGTGATTATCATACAGATTAATGCAAAGCTATGTACAATAAATAAATTAGCACTCCACAATAGAAGACCGTTCTTGATTTTCTCTACCGACCTATATTGAGTAGGCTGTGATGATAAACACACAACATAAAAAACGTGACAAACTAAGACACAAAGAATTCACAAGACCCCACAAGAGAAAAAAAAGGCTTTGATATAATTCATCCACCGAAAATGAAGTTTATAGGTTACACCTAGAACAAATGGCATAAAGTAAAATGGAATCTGAGCATGAAACCACCCCTATAGTCAAATCAGATGATTAACAAACAAACATAGAAAAATGGGTGGTTTAAAATATAGTGCTAATCATCATAGAAAGTAAAAAATGGTACGATAAATTAAGAACCAGTGTTGGTGCTGTCAAATATCAACATCTATTCTACCAAATTGAGGTTGCAGATTCTGTACCATTAAGAGACCAAAAACCAATCATTTCACACTGAAAGAGAGAGCAGTAAATGTACTAGAACTGCCCTTAAATAGACAACCTTTGGAATATTTCGAGAGACGGAACTAATCAGTACAGTGTAAGAAGAAAGGCTAAACTAAAAAATACTGCATCAGACCAAAGTCCCATGGTTTCCAAATGAATTCTACATGTTCAAAACCCCTAGATGTGTCAACAAACACAAAAATCATTCTAGAATCGAGAAACTAAACGAGAAAGACAAGCAGGATCAATGTGGTTAAATTAATGTTCCAAGTTTCGACTTAATCAACTAAGCCCAGTGAAAATTAGGTGAAATTGATTTGAGAAATTTATACGAGAATCAAACGAAACTGCATGAATTAGAGTTTTAGTAGAGCGCAATTGGGAATTTGAAATATAAATACTACCTCAAATCTTGATATAGAAGATCTAATTGCTCAGCTCTGAAGATCACCTCTTCTTCCTTGGCGCCAACAATTTTCAGTACTCTAAAGCGACTGGACCAGTAGGTGTTCCGGGTCACCTCGCTTTGGGCCTATTAAAAAGCCCATTATGGTCTGGACTGTCTTTTTTTTTTGGCAAAGGGTCTGGACTGTCATGTTTATATTTTCCACATCAAATCAAGTCAAATTTTCCCAAATAAAAAGAGCATAATCATTTGTTTTGTGGACTTACCATTTGTTTCATAAATCCCGAAATTGATTTATACACAATCCTAACCAGTTAGAACCAGTTAGCTGCCGGTGTGCAACTATGAAGTCCATTCCTGATCGATATTTATATGGTTATAGGCTTATAGCCTAAGCTTATTCACCTAAAAACAAATCAATGGTTAGCTCTATAGTCAAGTTTTTTATTCATGTAATAATTGACTAACTTTAATAATTCAGTTATGTCATCCATTATGTAAAAGTGCATCAATCCTCAAAATAGAAAAGTTATATCGGTTATTATTTTAATTTTCAATATATAAGATAGTTAAATTTTGTGTTAAAAATAGAATAGAAAATGGAAATTTAGTAGAGTGATATTCCATATTACTTTATTGAACGGATGTCAGTATTGTTTGTGCTACTGCTATATATCGTCTCTAAAGTTTGTACGGATCGACCAGTATTAATGTACTATGTAGTCTAGTATTTGTGTTAGAGTTGTTACTGTATCAACTATCAAGTATCATCGCTCATATTCAAATTCGTATAATACATGTTGATAGAAAGGAAAAAAAATATAGATGATTACTTAATGTCACATGTATTTCGACCAAATGTTCTTTTATTTATAAACTTAAACGTTAAAAGAGTTTTCAAAACACATTCTACCTACAATTTTTCTTCTTTCACGTTGTTCTTAACTACAGAAGATTTGATCTCTACATTAAAAAATATATATATAACGAAACTCTGGAAACATCATTGTTCGATTGGTTTCTATTGCAAGTTGCATGTAGGGTTTAAACCGATTTTAATTTATATGGCACAAATCCATTATTCCAAAAAAGAAATAGAACTTTATGGGTGGATTGTGGTGTACCACTACTAGTAAAGTTGAGAGGAAAAAAGCTAGATCTCTGGGATCAAGCAAACTATTAATTACATACCAAATCAAGAAAACTAACCTTAATTGACTTTTCTCCAACAAAAGATATGAACGTGGCCTGCCATTTATATGAAAACTTTATAATATAAAAAACATGAACGTGGTCTGGCCTGCTTTGCATAAACCAACCCATATAATAAATAGTGAGAAAATTAAATGTAATGATAATAGTAGCAATGTATAAATCAAGAAGTAGTTTCGTAATGATGGACACAACGTTTTCGTAGGTGCCAGCTTCATCACCTTCCCACATTCTCTCTCTTTCTCACCTGGTACGATCGTAACCGGCACGTGCGATTCACGTGGCTCGCAAAAAAGTTGACTTTTTAGCTTTGATTTAATCTCAACAAACATTAAAAAGTTTATGATGATGAATGATTAGTTTGCTTTTTCTTTTGTATAACATGAGAGGTTACATGTTATTGCTCATATCTTTCACTTACATAGCGCATCGCACGATGATGATTTGATCTGATATACGGTCTGATGGTCATATGTTCAGTTTTTAAGCTAACTAGATGAGTTCAAATACATAAAATCATAATATATGCGTATAGTTAAATATATTTCACCATAGAATAGCTAGCTAACTAATACATGGATCGATGCCAAAAGTCCCAAAACTATATAAGTGACGAGGACACCAACAAACTATTCGTCACGTCGACAAAATTTAGAACGAACTTAATTATGATCTCAAATACATTGATACATATCTCATCTAGATCTAGGTTATCATTATGTAAGAAAGTTTTGACGAATATGGCACGACAAAATGGCTAGACTCGATGTAATTGGTATCTCAACTCAACATTATACTTATACCAAACATTAGTTAGACAAAATTTAAACAACTATTTTTTATGTATGCAAGAGTCAGCATATGTATAATTGATTCAGAATCGTTTTGACGAGTTCGGATGTAGTAGTAGCCATTATTTAATGTACATACTAATCGTGAATAGTGAATATGATGAAACATTGTATCTTATTGTATAAATATCCATAAACACATCATGAAAGACACTTTCTTTCACGGTCTGAATTAATTATGATACAATTCTAATAGAAAACGAATTAAATTACGTTGAATTGTATGAAATCTAATTGAACAAGCCAACCACGACGACGACTAACGTTGCCTGGATTGACTCGGTTTAAGTTAACCACTAAAAAAACGGAGCTGTCATGTAACACGCGGATCGAGCAGGTCACAGTCATGAAGCCATCAAAGCAAAAGAACTAATCCAAGGGCTGAGATGATTAATTAGTTTAAAAATTAGTTAACACGAGGGAAAAGGCTGTCTGACAGCCAGGTCACGTTATCTTTACCTGTGGTCGAAATGATTCGTGTCTGTCGATTTTAATTATTTTTTTGAAAGGCCGAAAATAAAGTTGTAAGAGATAAACCCGCCTATATAAATTCATATATTTTCCTCTCCGCTTTGAATTGTCTCGTTGTCCTCCTCACTTTCATCAGCCGTTTTGAATCTCCGGCGACTTGACAGAGAAGAACAAGGAAGAAGACTAAGAGAGAAAGTAAGAGATAATCCAGGAGATTCATTCTCCGTTTTGAATCTTCCTCAATCTCATCTTCTTCCGCTCTTTCTTTCCAAGGTAATAGGAACTTTCTGGATCTACTTTATTTGCTGGATCTCGATCTTGTTTTCTCAATTTCCTTGAGATCTGGAATTCGTTTAATTTGGATCTGTGAACCTCCACTAAATCTTTTGGTTTTACTAGAATCGATCTAAGTTGACCGATCAGTTAGCTCGATTATAGCTACCAGAATTTGGCTTGACCTTGATGGAGAGATCCATGTTCATGTTACCTGGGAAATGATTTGTATATGTGAATTGAAATCTGAACTGTTGAAGTTAGATTGAATCTGAACACTGTCAATGTTAGATTGAATCTGAACACTGTTTAAGGTTAGATGAAGTTTGTGTATAGATTCTTCGAAACTTTAGGATTTGTAGTGTCGTACGTTGAACAGAAAGCTATTTCTGATTCAATCAGGGTTTATTTGACTGTATTGAACTCTTTTTGTGTGTTTGCAGCTCATAAAAAATGGCTGAGGCTGATGATATTCAACCAATCGTGTGTGACAATGGTACCGGTATGGTGAAGGCTGGATTTGCAGGAGATGATGCTCCCAGGGCTGTTTTTCCCAGTGTTGTTGGTAGGCCAAGACATCATGGTGTCATGGTTGGGATGAACCAGAAGGATGCATATGTTGGTGATGAAGCACAATCCAAGAGAGGTATTCTTACCTTGAAGTATCCTATTGAGCATGGTGTTGTTAGCAACTGGGATGATATGGAAAAGATCTGGCATCACACTTTCTACAATGAGCTTCGTATTGCTCCTGAAGAGCACCCTGTTCTTCTTACCGAGGCTCCTCTTAACCCAAAGGCCAACAGAGAGAAGATGACTCAAATCATGTTTGAGACCTTTAACTCTCCCGCTATGTATGTCGCCATCCAAGCTGTTCTCTCCTTGTACGCCAGTGGTCGTACAACCGGTTAGTACATTTTAGGCTTTTTGTTTATACTCATTGATCATTATTTGAACTGAGCTCTGATTATCTTCCATTGAACAGGTATTGTGCTGGATTCTGGTGATGGTGTGTCTCACACTGTGCCAATCTACGAGGGTTTCTCTCTTCCTCATGCCATCCTCCGTCTTGACCTTGCTGGACGTGACCTTACTGATTACCTCATGAAGATCCTTACAGAGAGAGGTTACATGTTCACCACAACAGCAGAGCGGGAAATTGTAAGAGACATCAAGGAGAAGCTCTCCTTTGTTGCTGTTGACTACGAGCAGGAGATGGAAACCTCAAAGACCAGCTCTTCCATCGAGAAGAACTATGAATTACCCGATGGGCAAGTCATCACGATTGGTGCTGAGAGATTCAGATGCCCAGAAGTCTTGTTCCAGCCCTCGTTTGTGGGAATGGAAGCTGCTGGAATCCACGAGACAACCTATAACTCAATCATGAAGTGTGATGTGGATATCAGGAAGGATCTGTACGGTAACATTGTGCTCAGTGGTGGAACCACTATGTTCTCAGGTATCGCTGACCGTATGAGCAAAGAAATCACAGCACTTGCACCAAGCAGCATGAAGATTAAGGTCGTTGCACCACCTGAAAGGAAGTACAGTGTCTGGATCGGTGGTTCCATTCTTGCTTCCCTCAGCACATTCCAGCAGGTAAAAATTGATCAGATTTTGTTTCGAATTCTCTTACATGCAAATTGAAATCAAAGGCTGATTATTTATGTATATGTTGGTTACAGATGTGGATCTCCAAGGCCGAGTATGATGAGGCAGGTCCAGGAATCGTTCACAGAAAATGTTTCTAAGCTCTCAAGATCAAAGGCTTAAAAAGCTGGGGTTTTATGAATGGGATCAAAGTTTCTTTTTTTCTTTTATATTTGCTTCTCCATTTGTTTGTTTCATTTCCCTTTTTGTTTTCGTTTCTATGATGCACTTGTGTGTGACAAACTCTCTGGGTTTTTACTTACGTCTGCGTTTCAAAAAAAAAAACCGCTTTCGTTTTGCGTTTTAGTCCCATTGTTTTGTAGCTCTGAGTGATCGAATTGATGCCTCTTTATTCCTTTTGTTCCCTATAATTTCTTTCAAAACTCAGAAGAAAAACCTTGAAACTCTTTGCAATGTTAATATAAGTATTGTATAAGATTTTTATTGATTTGGTTATTAGTCTTACTTTTGCTACCTCCATCTTCACTTGGAACTGATATTCTGAATAGTTAAAGCGTTACATGTCTTCCATTCACAAATGAACTTAAACTAGCACAAAGTCAGATATTTTAAGATCGCACCATTTTATATAACCCCAATCGTCAATTCTACTGTTTCAAGTTTTACACCAAAACAATTACGAGGTGTATCTATTCGTTACTCTTTTCGCTTATTAATCCTTTTACATGATGCAAAATATAACAAATTAATTTCAAATTGTCCTGCACATTTGGTTTATACATCTTGATTCCAAAAAGTCAACTCGTTGAAGAATTAATCAATACTCGAAACGAGTCTTCCTTGGGCCCTAAAATATTGTCCTATCTAGTTGATGCTTATATAGCATATATGGGCTAATAAATTGGGCCTTAGCTTTGGAAAAGGACGTAGAACTTGAAACAATTTTTATTTTTCTTTTTCCGGCGAAACAATTATCTAATTACCAATTTAACCCCAATCCTTTCTCAGTTTCTCTCTTCCGCGTCTCTCCTTCTCGTTATCCTGCAAATTAGGGTTTAAGTAAGAAAAAAAAGCTAGAGAAGTATCTCGATCTCTTCTTCTGTTAGATTCTGCTTTCCTTTGAGATTTGCTAGTGTAATCGTAACCTCCGAAGACCCAAGATGGCTCGTAATGAAGAGAAAGCACAGTCGATGCTCAACAGATTCATCACCCAGAAAGAATCTGAGAAGAAGAAGCCAAAAGAGCGTCGACCTTACCTCGCATCAGAATGTAGAGATCTAGCTGAAGCAGACAAATGGAGACAGCAAATTTTGAGAGAGATCGGTAGCAAAGTAGCTGAGATTCAGAACGAAGGATTAGGAGAGCACAGACTTCGAGATCTAAACGATGAGATTAACAAGCTTCTCAGGGAGAGATATCATTGGGAGCGGCGAATCGTTGAGCTAGGTGGTCACAATTACTCGAAACATTCGGCGAAGATGACGGATCTAGAAGGTAACATAATCGATGTACCTAACCCTAGTGGTCGTGGTCCTGGTTATCGTTACTTCGGAGCTGCTAAGAAACTTCCTGGTGTTAGAGAGCTTTTTGAGAAGCCTCCTGAGCTGAGGAAGCGTAAAACTAGGTATGATATATATAAAAGGATTGATGCTAGCTATTATGGGTATAGAGATGATGAAGATGGTATTTTGGAGAAGTTGGAGAGGAAATCTGAAGGAGGGATGAGGAAAAGATCGGTGGAGGAGTGGCGGAGATTAGATGAGGTTAGGAAGGAAGCTAGGAAAGGTGCTAGTGAGGTTGTGAGTGTTGGAGCTGCAGCTGCTGCGGCGAGGGAAGTGTTGTTTGAGGAGGAGGAGGATGTTGTTGAGGAGGAGAGGATGGAGAGGGAGAAAGAGGAGGAGAAAGAGAGGGAATTTGTGGTTCATGTTCCGTTGCCTGATGAGAAGGAGATTGAGAAGATGGTGTTGGAGAAGAAGAAGATGGATCTGCTTAGTAAGTATGCTAGTGAAGATTTGGTTGAGCAGCAGACTGAGGCTAAATCCATGCTCAATATTCATAGATAGAAAGGTGATCATCTCTTCTTGTAAGGCTTTTTAATCATATCATAGTATAATTTTATTGTCTGTAGTTTCTTTTGCAGTTTTTGATCAGAAAATTGACTGAACTGCTGTGTGTTTTAAGAAATTTCGATTAGAGGAATTCTAAAAATTTGTTGATGTTTCTTATATTATTACATCCTAGATTATGATCTTAGAGAATTTGCTAGATCTTGATTTATATTTCCTTAGTAGTCCTGGTCTGTTTGAGAGTATGATAAGGCTTCTGTCGAGTAATGTCATAAAGCGCGATCAATCTATAACAACAACGTACATTCTTGCTTCATTAATCAAGAGTTTCACTGACCTGAGTAATTGACCTAGTACCCTTGTATGTGGAGCTTAGATTTGCAGAAACTGTTATTTCAATGGGACATACTTTAGTTAGTGCCTTAGTGGCATGCATTAGGATGCGAAGGAATTCGTATTATATCTTCTCTTGAATTGAATCTGAGAGGCTGATACATCATCTCTATGCTTCTCAGATGCTCTGTTTTACCAACAAACTCAGCCGCGATGGTCTCTTGCCTAAAGAAGAAACGATGTTGGGCGTTTGAAATATGATTTCATGGAAACAAATGTGAAAGACTCAAGGAGAAGATACAATGTCACTTGGAACTGAACTAGTGTATTCTATTATGTAGCTCGACTTTTGTATCTTTATACTTCTGAATGTAATGCTCATTGCCTGAGGTTTATACATTGTTCCTTTGGCTCTAACTAGATTGGTGCTATGCAGAGACATAAGTTGAGACCAACCACAAGCATTTTTCTGGTTTTGATTTTACTCCCAGTAAAATATTTATTGAGTACGGACAAAACATCAAAAATCAGAACAAGACCGTTGAGATGGATAATACTTGTCTAGAGATACGAACCACACCCACATGTTCCTACACACAATCCCCAAACCATCTCTCTAACCAATAACACTTTTTCTCTCTTCTCAGTCCTTCAATGGCGGACTACGACGACGAAATTGACCAGAATAACCAACCTTTCATCCCCAAAGAAACTGCTCTACAAGCACTAAACTCAATAATCCAGCTCCACTTCGAGAAAACCTTAGAGAAGAAACGAGCCATTGACCACCAGAAGAAGAAGCTCCACAAGCTATTTCAGCTCTTCTTCATCTTCCTCGCCGTAATCTTCTTCTCCCTCTCTCAACCCTCAGGTCGTCTTCACTGCCGCCATTGCTGGGCACCCATCTGCCTCCTATCCTTCTCTCACCTCTTCTTCTACGTCTCCGTCGCTCAAACTCTCCGTTGCATCAACGGCTTCAAGTACCAGCGTCGCTGCCATAAGCTCACTCTCGGTCTCGCCACTCACAAGCTCCGTTTCATCAAGTCAAGAATCGCTGCCGGAGATTTCCTCGGTGGAGGCGACGGTGATGAGGCCTCTGCTGCTGCTTGGGATCTGGAAGTTCCGTATCAAGAACCACCTGATAGCTACTTTGGCAAGTTTAAGAGAAATTGGGCTCTCTATTTTGGGTTCTTGATCCTTCTTTACACTTTCATGATCTCTTTCTCTGTCGTTATCCTCTGTTTCTGAGATCTCTAGAGTGGCATTTTCGTAAATTTTGCAAAACCCATCTGTTTCTTATTATTCATTAGTCCTCAGCTTTAGAATGATCAAGAAGATTGAAATAAAACAAAGTTAGAATCTTTGACATTTGATTCAATCTGGTTACTGAAGCCCTAGTCAATTACTTGATTGAGAGATGGGATTAAGACAGACAATTAGCATTAATAAATCAATTAATCACAATCAAAAGTTTTGAATTTTTTTTCACAGACACAAACACAAATCCAACGGTGACAAAAAGAATAAAAGAGTTGAAAAAAAAAATTCATAGGGGAAACAAAACACAAAAACACAGCAAGGAAGATTGTTTTGAAACTAACAAGCTAAATCAATGGTCTCGGCTAGGAGTGGTTTTGTTGTTGTTAGCTCCTCCTCTACGAATCTCCTCGCTGCTCGAGGAAGACGGGTCAAGCCCGTATTCGCTCGTGTTCCCGTACTCGCTGCTTGCACCGTACTCATGACTATCCAATGCCACTTTCCTGAACTTCTTCATATCCGCACTGTAAGTGCTTGAGTCATAGTCCGAGCTTGAACCCCTCCCGAGGAATGAGCTTTGTCCCGCTTTCCCTCCTTCGCTTAGATCGTCTAGCGTTGCATCTCCCTCCAGAGCCCGAACAATCTGTTTTAACATTGGACCATAGTGATCATTCTCTTGGTGTAAAGTATATGTTTAAAAGAGTGGTCATGTTCAAAAGTAAAACTTGCCTGGCTCATCTTAGGCCTGCGTCTAGCTGAGTGCCTGACGGCTGCAGCGGCACAAGCAACCATTTGTGCCATCTCATGAGGCTCGTATTGGTTTTCGAGACGTGGATCAACTAGTTCACTGTAATCTCCATCCTGAGCTGCGTTTAAGCATATGGGTCTTGCCTGTGTAAAAAAAGTAACCAAGTTTGCATTAGATCACAAGATTCTAACAGAGGAACCATTAATGTGATGAATATATTTAACCATATGATTACGGACCCAATCGACCAAACTGTCTTCCATTTCACCAGTGAGATCAACAGGTCTGCGTCCGGTAACTAGCTCAAGAAGCATCACTCCAAAGGAGAAAACATCTGATCGGTCTGTCAGTTTCCCGCTTGACGCATACTCTGGAGCCAAGTACCTGTCGTTTGATTCACAATTTGAGATTCTTTAGAGAAACAGATTTTCGGATGAGATTATAAAACAAGAATGTTTTTGATATAGAAGTAAGAGCTAATGAAATTTGCAGGAACATTTTTCATCAGCTGGTTTCGCAGTCTTTAGTACCCGAAAGTTCCCATGATACGAGTGGAGACATGCGTAACATTGTCTTGAGATAGCTTCGCTAACCCGAAGTCTGCAACCTGTAGATTTGAGCCAGTCCAGTTAGAGAAAAAATAATACCAACGAATCTGAAAACATTATGAGTTTAAAAATTATAAGAACGTACCTTAGCCTCAAAGGATTCATCAAGAAGAATGTTTGAAGCTTTAATGTCTCTATGAATGATTCTCGGATGACCTAAGTCAACAAAGTCAAGAAAACAAATTTTGATCACAACCTAATCAAACCACTCAAAAAGATTGAATTAATAATTTAGATTTTTGTTTTGACTCACAGTCTTCATGTAAGTAAGCAAGTCCTTTAGCTGATCCCAAAGCAATCTTGAGTCTTGTAGGCCAGTCAAGAACCTTGCCACTTTTACCATGGAGATGGAACTCAAGTGTGTCATTAGGTAAGAACTCATAAACCAACATCCTCTGTCCTCCTGCAATACAATATCCAACAAGAGACACAAGAAACCGATGATGAACTCGGCTAATGATGTCAACCTCAGCCTGAAACTCGCGCTCTCCTTGCCCGCTTCCCGCTTTCAGACTCTTCACCGCAATCTCTTTCCCATTGGGAAGTATTCCCTTGTGAACATATCCGAACCCGCCTTGACCTAACAATCTTGATTGGGAGAAGCCTTGAGTTGCAGCGGCTAGCTCGTCGTAGGTGAATGTGCTCTTGTTGAAACCTAGAGCCACTGAAGGGTGAGGTGGTGGTACCGACGGACCATGTGGTCCTGAGTAGTTTGAGCTAAAGTCGCTACTGTTTCCATTCATACCGCCTGAGACTGGCGGTGGTGGTGGAGGCGGCGATGGTTGCCAGCTTCCTGGTGGTGGTGGAGGCGGTGAATTCATCCAGTTATTATTCCCGTTGGATCCAGGATACTGCTGAGACAGATTCATTACGTGATCGCTCTGGTTATTGTATTGCTGCTGTTGGTATTGATCACCTAAGATAAAACAGAGAATTGTTTTCACCTTGTATCTTGGATAACAAGAAAATGAAAGAAAATCATGATAATGTTTCTTGGGTAACAATATTTTGGAATATTATGAAACTCAAAAACTGTCATGGTTTTTCAATCATATCTCAAATGGATTGTGGAATGTGATTAGAAGTAAGGTTCTTAAGAAAATGCTAGTTTATTGATTAGCTTGGTGCACAAGAAAATGTTCTAAAGTAGAAACTAGGTTAGGCAACGGCTAGGTTTGATGGGTTTTGTATTTACCTTTGCCGGTGGCGTAGCCGTTTCCTGCATAATAGGGCATTTGATGCTTCTTTTTTTTCTTACGACAGCAACAGACGCAGAACAATATCATAACAAGAAACAACAATCCAGCACCAGCCACAATTCCTACGATAGCAGCCGTGTTTGGTTCATTGTTGCCGGAGGAGTTGGAACCACCACCGCTTGATCTAGGAGGAGCCAGCGCTCTTGGTGGGGAAGGAGAGTTACGGTCAGAGTTTCTGGAAGGAGGCGGAGGTGAACGATTGTTGCTTCCTCCGCCATTGTTTTGGTTGTTGTTGTCATTGTTATTCCCATTGTTGTTATTGCCATTGTTGTCATTTCCATTGTTGTTATTACCATTGTTGTTATTGCCATTGTTGTTGTTGTCTTTGTTATTCCCATTGTTGTTGTCGTTGTTGTTATTACCATTGTTGTTGTTGTTGTTGTCATTGTTGTTATTACCATTGTTGCCATCATTGTTATTGTTTCCTTGCGGAGATGGTGGTGATTGTGAGTCTGAAGAAGGCGGTTGAGGTGAACCATTTGAGGAATCATCGGGCGGAGGAGGAGCTGGTGGTGAAGGAGAGGAGGAATCAGAAGGCGGAGGAGAGGATTGTTGTTGATTGTCGGATGATGACGGAGATGGTGGTGTAGGGGACGGCGGTGAATTCTCCGGGGATTGCCCCTCCGCCATAATCTCTCTTTCGGTGTTTTCTTTTTGTATATGATTTTATTTGTAAAGCTCTCTCCTTTTTTTGTTTTTTACGAGAAAGAGATAGAGAGAGAGATGAACAGAGAGAAAACACAAAAACCTCTTTGTGTGTGTTCAAATCCTATTTTTAAAAGAGATGCTTTCAAATCTTTGTTGTTGCTGTTGTTTCTGTATTGGTATTGTCTTCTTTTTGTAGGGTCTATATTTGGGTATTAATACAGCCATGCAAATTATGTACCTTCAACTAAATTTGTAAAACAAGAAAAAGAAAAATTACAGTCTAGAATTTGATTACTTGGTTTTACCAAAATAAAAATAAAAATAAGCATGCTCTCGTTGAGAGTTGAACTCAAGACCTCCCGCTTACTAAACGGGTGCTCTAACCAACTGAGCTACGAGAGCTGCTTGCTGATCAAAACCAATGTACATATAAGTTTGGTAAAGTATAGTTTAATTATTAGAGGAATGATTCACTTTTAGTAAGAAGACAAAATAATAGTCACAAAAGAAATTAGAAGACAGATCAGGAACAGCTAGAAGACTCTTCAGGGCACAGAGAAAACACCCACCACATCACCGTCTTCTTCAACAAAATTTACCACCAGAGATCGCAGATATTTCTTCATTCTATCTCTCTCTTTTAGATCCGATTCGATGCCGTCCCGTAGACGTACCCTCCTCAAGGTCATCATCCTCGGTGATAGCGGGTTAGGTTTCTCTTAACATACTATTTTTTCTTATGTGATTTTGAGTTTTTGGGTGGTTTCGTTTTCCGGGTTTATGAGATTTATCTCGGATTTTGTTTAAATCGTTTTCTTTTGAAGTTTAAATTTGATATCATTTGTTAATCTTTTAGATGACTTTTGTTGAATTTTGTTGTCTTTGTTTTGGTTTGTAAACACTCAAAATTGATCTGCTTTTAATTAAAGGTTTCATGGTGGTGTTGTTTGTTGTTGTTGATCCAAGTATCAGATATTTTCTTCTGTAAAAAATTCAAAATTGAAGAATTGAGATGACATCATAGTCTCATCAAACATTGACGCTTGTAACTTGAGTTCACTATACCACGATTTATTTGTCTGTAGATTGTTTAGAGTTAATTTGATGTTTAATGATTACTTGTTGTTTCTCCAAACTTGCTTATGATCTGATGTTTGGTTTCTTATTAACATTTTGCATGTTCTTGTCTGCATCTGATTTGTGGGTACTGAGTTTGTGCTTGACATTCAAGATCATGTTGGTTTTGTTATGCATTCGTTTTGACTCTTTTTTTTTTTTTTTTTTT
>Ga0041059_1001132_pt1 | contig 21295 bp, 19 predicted proteins | sample AraColnosormetaG_FD_56232 | JGI IMG/M metagenome (GOLD analysis project Ga0041059, IMG submission 56232) | Arabidopsis roots microbial communities from North Carolina, USA - Col MF nosort | ecosystem: Host-associated > Plants > Roots > Unclassified | place: USA: North Carolina | collected... | reverse complement strand
AAAAAAAAAAAAAAAAAAATTAATAGCCTCACAAAGCTTCTCTCAATTCCCTTTTTAAATAAATCACACCACTTTGTTTGATCCTCATATTTCGGTTTTCACTCTCATATCTTTCTTTTGTATATTTATTTTTGTTGAAGATTCACTCTCCTATTCTTCCTCCATGCCGGTGAGTTCTTGAGAATTTAATATTTTGTAAATCAATTTACAAAAAATCTTCATATAACTAATACCATGCTTAGTTTCCTTTAGTGGGCTTAACCCTTTTGCCTTTATTTCCCCCTCGAGACAAAAAGGAGAGCGACAAACACTTCCTGTCTAAATTTTGTTTTCTCTCCTTCTCTCTCCCTCTCTCGGTTTCTCAATCTTTCTTATTTTTTCCATAATTCTGAATTTTTCTTTTCAACAATCTCCGGCTAAAAAATGCCCTTAGAGGCTGTCGTATACCCGCAAGATCCATTCGGATATCTCTCCAATTGCAAAGATTTTATGTTCCACGACTTATACTCTCAAGAAGAGTTCGTAGCTCAAGATACGAAGAACAACATTGATAAGTTAGGGCATGAACAGAGCTTTGTGGAACAAGGTAAGGAGGACGATCATCAATGGCGAGACTATCATCAGTATCCTTTGTTGATCCCTTCGTTGGGAGAAGAGCTTGGTCTTACCGCCATTGATGTGGAGAGTCATCCTCCTCCACAGCACCGGAGGAAGAGGAGGAGAACGAGAAACTGCAAGAACAAGGAAGAGATCGAGAACCAGAGAATGACTCACATCGCCGTCGAGAGAAATCGCCGGAAACAGATGAACGAGTATCTGGCTGTGCTCCGTTCTCTAATGCCGTCGTCGTATGCTCAAAGAGTAACTTACTAATTCAATGTTTATATATGCTATATATCATTTGGTCAGGGTCATTCTTAGGTATATGTGTCTTTGTTTTATTACTTGCTTGGCTGTAGTACTCATTTCTCCATAATATATTAACACAAAAGAATAGAATGAAAATGACTGAGAATATATATTGATGTTTTTATACAATATATTAACAAGAAAATCCACCGTAAATATGGAAGGGTGACGCGTTTATATACATACTAATAATCTTTGCTGTTACATATTTTAATGTATTTTTTAAAATAAAATATTATGTGTCACCAAAAATTAGAACGAGTATGATTGAGAATATTGGGATATGTTTTAGAACAATTTCGTAATAAACTTAAGCAATTAGCAATGATACGTGTGTGTGTATATTTATACATTCAAAGATTTTTTCAATCTTTATGATAACTATATGATCTGACATGAGCGGGTTTTGGTGGTAAAGGGAGATCAAGCGTCGATAGTAGGAGGAGCTATAAACTACGTGAAGGAGTTAGAGCATATTTTACAATCTATGGAGCCGAAGAGAACTAGGACTCATGATCCCAAAGGAGACAAGACTAGCACTAGCTCGTTAGTGGGTCCATTCACAGATTTTTTCAGCTTCCCACAATATTCTACAAAGTCATCATCAGATGTACCGGAAAGCTCATCTTCACCGGCGGAGATAGAGGTTACGGTGGCAGAAAGCCATGCGAACATCAAGATAATGACGAAGAAGAAACCGAGGCAGCTTCTTAAGCTCATAACTTCTTTACAAAGCCTAAGGCTCACTCTTCTTCATCTCAATGTCACCACTCTCCACAACTCCATTCTCTACTCCATCAGCGTCAGGGTACGTACATTTTCAACTTCTCATCATTACTTTGTTTGCTTTTGGGGTAATCATGAGATTAAAGTGAGTAATGACTGTGTGTGTGGTGCATATGGTTTCACTTTGTTGATTTATTTTTTTGTCTCTTATTGTTGGGGGGAAATTTTGGATTAGTACTATTGTGGTTATGCCTGGGCTTTAAAAAGGTTGTGAAGAAAAATTAAAATCATTCTCTTTGTTTTTTTCTTACCTCCTTTGGGTACTTAGGGCTGGGGCCTCAATAGTTGTGGGTCAAACTCATAATCATCATTTTGATTATTATTTTTGTCAATAATAAATTGCGTATCTTAATCGTGCCTGTAAGAATCAGGGGACCAACCTAAAGAAACGAAACACGAATATGTGTCTATCTATATCCACGAATTGTATACGTGGTGTTGTGTATTTATATATGTTTATGTATATGTTTATGTACTGTGGATATATGTTCGGTGGTCACATAATTGTAGATGAGATATGTACGGACAACGAAGTGAGTCCACCATTTGTTTCAGGAGATATTTAGCAAATAGAAAGATATTTTGTTATAGTTATCTACATCCTTCTAATTTTGTTTGTTGCAACTTTTTTCAAGAATTGTTATGTATATCTTTATTTCTTAAGAGAAAATGTGTTGGTTCAGGTTGAAGAAGGAAGCCAACTGAATACCGTGGACGACATTGCAACAGCTTTGAATCAAACCATAAGGAGGATTCAAGAAGAGACATAATTCAGCAAATAGATTATAATTAACTTGTTTTATTTTTATTTTATTTTNAAATAACTGAAATCAGTTTTCTAATTTTTTTTTTTTTTCACTATTCCTCTAATCCTCCCTATGTAAGTTGCATTTTTGTCTCTTGTAATGAATCAATGGTCATAAAGATCTGAACAAAAAAATTGAATAAAAGAAAATGGTTTAAGTCGATAAGTATGTGACATTGGGCGCTAATAGCCGTTAGGCCTACGCCTAATGTACTTCTCAGTGTTTTTAGGGTTGTGTTTAGTGTATAATTATAATGATTAATAGTATGATTGATTAATTTTTGAATTTATTTTCTTCAAAGATGAATTCGTCTTTTTCTAGAACTTTTAAAGTTTGTGGGTTCAACTTTTAATCCGTTAATCACTAAATTTTAGCATGCTCCTACGATAGTGGAGGTTATACCTTTGGCTTTGAATGCAAACAAATTCTTTCTATCTAGTAACCCAAGAAAATAAAATTGAAAATAAAAAATTTGATATACAAGGTTGTATCTTTATTATAAAAAAAAACATTTAGCCGACCATAACACACATGTATAACTAACTATTCGTGGGAAATCAAACTATTTTCACCTCGATATATGAACCATATGATGGACAACTTACAAACCCACTAAACCTTCCAAAAGGACCAAAACTAAGTAAATATTTTGAATATACGTAGTTTAGTATAGTTCAAGTTTAAAACCTTATTTTTGAAGTGGATGATCATCCTCATTTAACATACTTTTTAATTATCCAACATTGGTCTAAGAATATATTACCAAGGCTTTTCAAGAAAAAGATCAAAATGTAAAATTTTCTTTTATCAAGTTAAAAAATAAAATAAAAATTATTCGTTTAGAAAAGAAACTAAGCAAGAATCAAAATTAAAAACTCGCTAGTACTTCACAAAAAAAAGAATAAAAATGATTTTCTCTGTAACATCAAACTCTTAAAAGATTATTTCTTGGTAATATATATTTTATTTAAAGTTAAAGTAAGGGAAGAAAAAACCAAAAAAATACATAATAAGATTTGTTTACCAATTACCGGATTTATTTTTCAGCGATAGCATGTGAAAAGATTTAACAAAAAAAAAGATAGCATGTGAAAAGAAAAGAAAAAACTGAGCGGTGATCATAATAACAAACAATGTTTTGTAGATAAATTGGAACACAAAATCAGCGGTACGTGTGAATCATGGAAGAAGAGAGATGATGATCATTGTCTTATCATGAAGACCCATCAAAGCACATGGAGCCTCAGTCGATAAAAGGAAAAAAAGAGTAGAACTGTACGTATTATTAGAACTTAGAAGAACAAAAAAAAAGAAGTAAAAAGTAAAAGCTATAGATATGATTTTTGTTTTTGACCTAGCCTACATATGATTTAAACATCCTATGTGAAAAGCTTTTCATTAAATCTTAATAAAAAAACACCTCAAAATATAGCCGACTGTTCTCTTCAGCAGCTTTTTATGTTTTGAGCTTATAGATTCACACTATCTTGCAGCTTTCTCTTTATATTTTTGTTAAGACTTATTCAGTTTTCTTTGTTTATTGTATATAATTTGTAAGACCATCTCCATCCGTGAGAAACTCATTTTTATAAAATAATATAAATTTTATTATTATTTTATTATTTAATTTTTTAATTATTATTTGAACCAATCAAAACAAAACAAAAGCAAAATGGGTTTCTCTGAGTTTTTCAAGTGAGAAACGTTTTTACTTTCTCTCCATCTTTTTCGAATTTTTTATTCTGTTTTAATAAACAGTTTCTGGATCAGAAACTCCGGATGGAGATGCTCTAACTGCACCCATCCACTATCTCTTAAAACATCAAATGATAGCATGGAAAAAAAAGCATAAAAATTTATGCACAATTTTGTATTTTCTTTTATCTGGATTCAGATGTCGAATTATTCAATTATAAGAAATTGAGTATACGTTAAACTCTAGCTGATATGCATTAGTCTTTTGAGGAAAAATAATGGTGAAAATGAATTTTGAAAAATCTATTACATGGGAAAAAAAAGGAAATCAAATTGGGCTACGCAAAAGAAATGGAAGTTAACGGGAAATCTACAAATAGTTTCTCCATAATTAATTATTGATGTCTTTTTAACAGCTAGCGTCATCACTATATTGGGCCATTTACATTTCATTATGTAACATACTTTTTTTTCTTTTCTTCTTCTTTGTGCGCGTGCAACCTTATGTAGCTTATTGTTATAGGGCCAACATGGTGGTCAATTTACCCCCTATGAATTTGTAGAAAATGTTAATCTATTTGTAAACTTGAAAGCGAAATTCATAAAAATAGTTACAAATGTGCTTATTGACTAAAACGTGACCCTTATAAAAGTAATGTCTATCTCCACCACGACGTCTATGTATACAAGTTTGAGTCAATGTAGGGTGGGAGACGTGTTACCTTCACTTTCAAGAACTTCTTAAGAGTTATCAGAGCATCATTATCAATAGGTTTTTAAAAAGTTTAAAAAAAATCTTAAAATATTATATAAAATAAAATATGAATAAAAAATAGAAAAAAGTTCTTAGAAAAGTTAAATTGGCTCTTAAATAAGAGATTTTTGATACATTTTCTTAACTTATTAAGAGCCTCCTAATATTTAATTGTTATTTTGTATATAAAAATGTTAAGAATTTTATTAAGAACCCATCAATAAAGATGGTCTCATGTCGAGTTGTAGTTTAAATTTTTTTTGTAGCGGAGTTCACCAGCAAAAAATATATATACAATAATTTTATGAATATAACGGTCTATTCATGATAAAAACATCATTAGTTGCGGTGTCTAGAGTCTAGACCATATGTTTTCTCAAGACTAGTTACCACATAAACCACCTTTTTGATTAGCTTAGATTGTAGGTTGAGTAAGCCTGAAGCGTGTCTTTTCAATCCTTTTGTTTTCAAAAATTCCTTCATTCTTTTGTTGAAAGAAAGAGTTATATACATATATGTCACCAGGCCATAGTCGAGCAAATAATGATTGGACAGTATATAGAGCTAATTTTCCTTAGTGATTGTGCGGAAATGGAAGTTCCACCTGCTTTTTGGTTTAGTCCATATATTTAATCATTGTGAAGCTATGACGATAACTGATGATTAATTTATCCCTTATGATCGGCCAAATGATATGCCAATTTTCTTGTTTGTTTTTCCCTTTCAGAGCTAAGTACAAACTAATTAGGAGTTATCGTAAGAAAGAAATAAGAGTTATCCTAAGATGTTAACTCGACTAAATCAACACACCCCTTATCTATATATATATCTGCATAAGTCACAAGAAGTTTCATAAAATAGTAATTCCCTTAATAAAAATAGTATATATAAAACATAAAGAAAAAAATATGAGCACACTTCTTGGTTGTCTTGTCCTCATATTCTCTATGGTCGCACAGGCCTCATCCGCCAGTCTTACGGTGAACTGGTCCCTTGGCACCGACTACACTCCGCTCACCACTGGAAAGACCTTCTCTGTCGGCGATACCATAGGTGATTAATCTCTTAACTCCCCCAAGACTTACATAATTTGACTCATAATTTGACTCATAATTAATTACCTCTTCTATACACAAATTTATTCATTAGGTTGAGATGAAAAAAATAAAAGCCAAGAGAAATCTCATTTCATGGACATAATAATATGATTATGATGACATTACGGTTATGTTTGCATAGAATGATTATGTAAACCGAAAAAACAAATCAAGCTAACAAACATATACGGCTTCATATGAATATATGGGTTACAATTGTACCAGTTTAATATTGTTACACTTGTGTTACTCAGTGTTCAATTATGGTGCGGGTCACACGGTGGATGAAGTGAGCGAGAACGACTACAAGAGTTGCACTCTAGGGAACTCCATTACGTCCGACAGCAGCGGAACCACGACCATAGCTCTCACGACCACTGGTCCTCGCTACTTCATCTGTGGAATCCCCGGCCATTGCGCTGCCGGTATGAAGCTCGCAGTCACCGTCGCGTCGAACTCTTCAAACGGTGTAGCTGGTGGCACCACTACACCAACCCCATTCACCGGAGGTGGTGGTGGTTACAATCCCACGACCACACAGGCCATTCCTTGTGCGGCTTGGGCCGTGTCCTGTCCATTACGGGCTTTGGTTGCTACTTGGGCCGTTGTTTTTTATGCTTTGGCTTTGTCTTAGTTGAAATTGTGTGGTCTGTATGTTAGTATTTTTAAACGATACTAAAATAGTAAATTTGAACCCAACAAAAGGAAGAGATTGCCATGTGTCTCTACGAGTGTATGATAATCGTAAAGCATCAGATCCACCGTCTCTCACCTAATTAGTTGGAGCCCGCAAAACCTCTCGTCACATCTAAGCCGTCCATTTGAATAAAACATTGTAACCACTCTAGATCTCCACTCGAGCCGACGTAACAACAGAATAAATATTGTTTGTTTTTTCAAAAAGAACAAACAATATTGTTTGTTTTAACCAAGAGATGGTGATGGTGATCAAAATGACGGAGATTTCGAGTAGTTTCGATATCTATGTAACGTTAGGATCAGAATTCAAATTCGATTTGTGGAGTTCTACTATTAATTTATTTTGGCTATACGTTTTAAAATATATTAAAACATAATTCTGTGAATACCGGAAATGAATTTGGAATTCTATTTCGTAATTTTCGGATATAAAAAAAACTATTTGTTTTTACGTTAGCAATTAAATACAAATACAATGTGTATGTTTGTATGATTGATCTGAGAACAGAATTATCATAAATAAATTATGTATTTTGGTCACTACTAATATGGAAGAATGACCTAACATTTTCATTTTCTTACAATTTAATTGTCTTTTTTCTTAACTACTACAATTAACTATTTTCCAAATAAATAATCATATACATGAACCATTGTTTTTTTGTTTTGGCCTTTTGGGAAAATAAAAGTGAAGAAATATCTCGGAAACATCAAATAGAGATCATAACCAGCTAAGCAAGCACCTATAAATAAACACGAACACAAGTAACGGCGAGAAGAAAGAAAAAACAAATCAGATCACCACAACTTCTTCAACAATGGCAAACGTTTTCCTCATCAGTAGCAGAAACAGAAGATCAATGCGGACAACAACAGAATCAAAACCCAAGAATCTTACGGTGAAGAGATCAGATTCATCTTCAGACTATAACTACTCATGCAAGAAACATCCGAAGCACAGACAATCTCCTGGAATATGTTCCCTTTGTCTTAACGAGAGTCTCTCCAAGTTGTCTAGTGAGTTTTATGACTATAGCTCAAGCATGAGCTCGTCTTCTTTGGCTAAAACGATGTCGTCTTGCTCCTCCGCTTCTTCGGAATCAGAATCAGATTTTTCTTCGACGGCGATATCTTCTTATTACTCTTCTGTCTCCTCTTGTTTATCTCCTCTGCAACATAGATACAGTGAGATCGTCGTTAATAAGAAGAAAAAGAAACATGTCAAGAAACAAAGCTTCCTCTCTAGATTATTTCTGTAATTATTTACAACATTTTTGTGTTATATATTCATTTGTGCTTCTTTGTTTTTTTTCACACCTTTTTAACACACAGGAGAAAAACTAGACCAAAAAAAAAACAGAGTAAAAATAATAATCACAAGACGATACAAGTAATGGTTATTTCAAAAACAAAATATTTACATCCCAATTACATGCGTTTGGTTTCTAAAAAAATAGAAAGATTTTAAAAAATGTTAAAGAATGTAATTCAACTAGAACCGATTTAATATAATTTTCTTGAATTCACGGAAAATGTGATTAATTTACAGTGGCATTTTGTGATTCTATATGTAAACTATGTGAACTTTCATTTTTACTTTTACAGCAAACAGAGAATACAGACGAAGGCTGTGATTGGTTGGCACATGACATTACAGTTGGCAATACAATTAATGTACGGTAAGAGGAAAAAGACGTGTCACGCTTCATTTATTCAGGTTTGGTATTAGAGCTGGTCAAATTTAATAAGTAGCCTAGCCATAATATTTACACAACCGCAATTAAGTTACTTAAACGGCACTACTAATCAATAATCTACACAAGCCAAATACTAGTATGAAATATCATAACAAAATCTTCATCCCGGAAAAGCTTTTCCAGAAAGTAATTTAAGTGGAACCATGTAATGTACGTTTTTAAAATTAATGCTTTAATTTTTCCAAGATATCCAGCACTTGTAATTTACTAGGAACTTGAAACGCTTGATGACAGTTCACTAATCTACCTTGAAACTTGTTTGCTACATTGAATACGGGCTTTGGTAATAAATCATCGTATTTATGTTTTTGATTAATAAAGCAAGAATAGATTAATGGAAGTAGTGGCTAATGATGTTAGGAGGAAAGAGCGAAGTTAGGAGGAAATGATGAGTGTTGTACAGACAGACGTACAAGTGAAGTGGCCAGTTCATGTCTGAGCAGTGATCTGGTGTGATCTACTCTCAGCCGTTTTCCACGAACATTCTCTCTTTCTCTCCCACGTGACGTTTGTATGATTCTTCTCTCCGTACATATCAATACAGTTACAAATTGACGCTATTGGCTACTTTGTAATACTAGATTTTCTTATAAATATGAATATATGATATTGTGATTTTGGTGAATTTGAATTCGTAAAACATTAAAGTGAATTAAGTACAAACTATGGAGCTAACCGTTTTTTTTATTTTTGTTTTTTCCTGGCAAATTGTGTGGATAAGTTTTTGCAATCCGGCCCTAAGTCATTTCCTTTAAAAAATAATCAGTCTCACCTTAGGAATGAAAGTTAAACATGGTTTATTAACGATAAATTAATCCGTTGTAATTGCTATAGTCAATATATATACAGATCTTTAAAAGACAAGACATATTACAGATTTACCTTTGTATACTAAATAAAATATAACTTCAAAACAGACATTTTTCTTTAGCTATTATTATGGTCAGACTCAAAGTCAATTTCTTATATAAAAGGATCCAATGCTTAGTATAGCAGAAGCTGTTCCTGAGATGGATCCATGATTTGTGTGATGATGAATAAAATATTCTCTAAAATATAACTATATTCTGTTTTCAATGTTGTTAAATGAAGAAACAAAAAAGCTATAGATTTAATTAACCAAAAAAATGCATATAGATTTTCATCAAAAAAGAAAGAAAGCAAAAATAGACGTAGCATTTTAACAAAAAAACAAAATAGAAGTTAGCAGATGCATATCGTAAAGAAAATGATAAACTAAAAAATGAAAGAAAGGAAGAACTCCATGTGATATAACTTGTGAGCACTATGTTCATTGATCGTTATCGCCACTAAAATTGTCATCTCAATAATCGTTACAACCACTAAAAACTATGACTCACAAAACACAACACTTTTAAAATTTATTTGATCATATACTCCTTAAAGAGAAAAAGTGTGAATATCATTCCAAGTCTCAAGAGTGTCTAAATTAGCTAAATAACATATTTTGATGTGATATAGTACCATTTTAATTGTCACCAAAATTATATACTTAAACAATTTTTCAAAACGTTAAACATTTCTATTTATTTATTTTAAAAACATTTTACATTTACATTGATGATCCACAATTTAAAGTTTCAAACTAAATCTTGAAGTTTTAAACTAAATCTTGTTGATAGCACTAAATTATGATATACTATAGGTTACGAACGGTGTCCATTGACAAAATTGGAAATCGTCTCCACGTATAATAACGCACCTCTTTCTCTAGAACAGGTCAAACGTCACGTGACCCTTCTCTAACCTTTTTAGCTTCTTAACTCTTAAAATAGAAAACAAGCGAAAAGACCAAACTAAACTTTGGAAAAAGATCGTCGATTTTTGGGCATTCATCATCGTGGCATTGATTGATTGATTGGCATCTCATACTTTCCTTTTTCGGCTAATCTCTACTCCCAAAAATAGAAAGTCTCATTCACTCACCAAGCGAAAACAGAACAAGAAGAAGATTCAAGATCCGTTTTTTCTGATTCTTTTCTTTGACGAGCGGTTTGCTTTTCCTGAATGTTTCCGGTTGGATCTTTCACATAAGAAATGCGGCGGCGGAGGAAGACGGTTGTGGTGGCGGTAGTGATACGGAGGGTGCTAATATGGGCCATATGCGTAATGACATTACTCTGTTTTCTCACCGTACACATCTATGTTGCTCCTTTCAATAGACTCCCTAAGCTTCACCTTAACCACCACAACACTCGCGTACGTAACCATAACCATCTCTGTTTTCTTGATCTGTGTTAGTGTTCTTATTCAGTTTCTGAGACTGGGTCGTTTCTTGATTTGATTCTATGTTTAACAGCGAGGATATATCATAGATTACAATAAATCCATCACAGAACAGAGTTTAACGAGGAATCTGTCTCGTCCGGAATCTAATGAAATTCCTCTCATCTCCAATCCCAAGGTTCAATGTTTACAATGTTTTTCGAGATCTTCTTGTACTGAGACAAGTTTTGCACTTTAGCTATCAATATTGTTTCTTTTTTAACTTGTGACTGATTCTTTGTCAAATTTCAGACAAATGAGATTCAGTATCAAAGTTCGATCTCGGAACACATCAACAACACCGAGCTAGTTCCTCCTCATGTGTCTACAAGCCCTTCTTCTTCTTCCAAGGTTTGAGATTTCTTATATTTTGATCCTTGGTGCAACTAATGGGAACCTAAAATTAGTTGCAATAAGTAAATCGTTTGTGAATGTTTAGTAATTTAGGATAGGTTTAGTGGTTGCAAGTGATGTGCTACTTAGAACAAACACTAGACAAACTATTTCTTAGAACAAAAGAAAAGTTCAACTGTTTTGAATAGAAGGATCATGCTTCTTTCGTGTTTTTCACTCTTTTAGATTTGACAGTTGAACATTACAAGCGGGATACCGGATTTCGACAAGCTTTGGAAACATCCACCGAACCGAAATTTCGTGCCTTGTGTCAGTCCCAATCCTAGTTACACATGTGAGCAAAGAAAACTATCTGGTTTGGTTTCTTTATGGCTCAAAATATTTTCCTTCCTCTCAGATTATTTGGTTTTCTCAGCTCCATTGGAATCTAGAGGCTATCTTCTTGTTCACACGAATGGCGGGCTTAACCAAATGCGCGCTGGGGTAAGTATGGAGTAGTACTCTTTGTGTTTCTCTGCACTCACAAGTATGAAATACTTTAACGTTGAATCATTCTTCTTCCATTGCAAAATTTTACAGATATGTGACATGGTAGCTATAGCTCGGATTATAAATGCAACACTTGTAGTCCCCGAGCTCGACAAACGATCTTTCTGGCAGGATACTAGGTTAACTCCATGTTATCATACTTTGTTTTTTCTTCATGTTTTCTTAGCATTTTCAAGATCCTGTTTTAACATGTTATTGTTTTGGATTGATACGTCTATAACAGCAAATTCTCGGATGTTTTTGATGAAGATCACTTCATCAATGCTTTATCAAAAGATATAAGAGTCATCAAGAAGCTCCCAAAAGGCATTGATGGATTAACAAAGGTGGTTAAGCATTTCAAAAGCTACTCAGGATTGAGTTACTACCAAAATGAGATAGCTAGTATGTGGGATGAATATAAAGTGATCCGAGCCGCGAAATCCGATTCTCGTCTAGCAAACAACAACCTACCTCCTGATATTCAGAAGCTGCGATGTCGTGCTTGTTATGAGGCTCTACGCTTCTCTACTAAAATCAGATCAATGGGAGAAGTAAAACTATTGATTTAACTATAAGGCTATAACCATCTCATATGTCATCTTCCTCTCTTACAGTTTGAGTTTCATGCAGCTTTTGGTCGATAGGATGAGGTCTTATGGTCTATACATCGCATTGCATTTGAGGTTCGAGAAAGAGATGCTAGCATTCAGCGGCTGCAACCATGGTCTATCCGCTTCTGAAGCTGCTGAGCTAAGGAGGATAAGGTAACCAAAACAGAATGTACTTTTCTATGACATTTCTTGCGAGTTGTTGTTTTTGGAGTAAGAAGATTACGTGTTTAGGAAGAACACAGCGTATTGGAAAGTGAAAGACATTGACGGAAGAGTACAAAGACTCAAAGGCTATTGTCCATTGACTCCAAAAGAAGTTGGGATATTGCTAACAGCTCTTGGATATTCATCAGACACACCGGTATATATAGCTGCTGGTGAGATTTACGGTGGTGAGTCTCGGTTAGCCGATTTACGCTCTCGGTTCTCCATGTTAATGAGTAAGGTACTAACAATGTTTCAAGCATTTTTTGGTTTTTTTTTAACGATTAGTAACTAATTATTTTGTTCATGGAAGGAAAAATTGGCAACAAGAGAAGAGCTTAAGACTTTTATGAACCACTCAACTCAAATGGCTGCACTTGACTACATTGTTTCCATCGAAAGCGATGTTTTTATTCCGTCGTATAGTGGAAACATGGCGAGAGCTGTTGAAGGGCATCGTCGGTTTCTTGGTCACCGGAAAACTATCTCTCCGGACAGGTGATAATTCTGTTTTCTTGTTTGTTTTGGTTTTAAGTCATGTAACCTCTTGTTTGCTTACATCTTGTTGGTATTTGTGATTCAGGAAAGCCATTGTAAGGTTGGTAGACAGAATTGGAAGAGGAGCTGAGAAAGATAACCGAAAAGTGTATGAAAGAATCAATGAGATTCACAAAACCCGGTAAGCAAAAACCAACATTTCATAGAACTAGACCTATCACCATAATGTACTGGCTCTAATTGTTGTGGTTATAACACAGACAAGGATCACCGAGGAGGAGAAAAGGGCCAGCTTCTGGAACAAAAGGTTTGGAGAGACATCGTTCTGAAGAATCCTTCTACGAGAACCCATTACCAGACTGTCTCTGCCAGAGAGACCCAAGTAAAGCGAGATAATAGACATGACACTTGGAATTTCAAGTAAATTTAGCATTGGGGATAAGTTTCAATGATAGTAATAGGTATATTATAGGTTATAGCATTATAGACTTATATCAAACAGTTTTGGTGATTAATGAATGATATACCAACTTTTATACATGATTCTGTTTATTACTTCATTCTATTATTCAAGATGTCATTTGAAAAAATAAGTTTCTTATATAGAAAGCAAGTACAGTACTTTGTTCATGTACCGCGTGTTCTCTAAATTATAAAGAACTTTTATATCTTCCAATGTTTTCTTTTGATTGGAATAATATTAGTATTATGAAAAAATATTATATATGAACCTTAGAGAAACAGAAGACAAAAATGTCTCCTGGTACTAAGAATTTGAAGCTTGCCATAGTAAAGCATAATCAGGAAGAACAACAATTCAGAAAAATCAGATGATCCTCAAAAACTTATATAAGAGAAAAATTTGAGATTCATAAAGTTTTGTTAAATTCTCACATTTTATGATGATGGGAACCAGAAGTGCTGGTTTTGTAAAATCTTATTAAACTCTGCAGTGTAATCTCATGAAGGTAACAGCAAAAGAGGAATGATGGCAATATGATTTTTCTTCAGGGTAGAGGACCAGGGAATGTTCCATTTTCTCTTTGCTCGTTCCACCTATCAACCTGCAAACCCAAGAGATAGTTCTTGCAGTATTAAGAAGCAGAACTAGCGAGAAAACGTCTAGAAAGAAAACAGTACTAATTCCATGACAATTTGTAATCCCAAAACAGTGAAGCAGTCTATTTTAAAGGTTTTTCTTTCTTTTTATAACTAATCAGCAAGTAACTGGAACCATGAGGGAGTAAAGAAAGCTAAAGAAAAATGTACCCATTCGCTGGGGCAAAGAGATCGATAAAACTTTGCAAACTTATCGCATTCTGGAGCATCATCACCCTTAGCAGCTACACATCTGCATATTTGAAAACAATCAGAAAACTTAAGACATCGAGATCAGAAAGAAAAAAGGATAACCATAGCAGAACATTGGTTTTCTTACCTGTGATATTCAACGTAGCGAGTGAAACAATGCCTTGTTTGGTTTGTTGTAGGGAAACGGAAATCAGCAGGAGCTGTCTCAAGCTGAAAAACACCACATGAGCCAATTTGATCAGTTGGTATCAAAGATGTCCTTATCAGAAGAGAGTTATAACACAATCAAACAAAGAGCAAGTGCATCAAAGTTAGTCTCTTTTATTGGTGAATGGCTACTACTGTAATATACCTTGATCTCATCAGGGGTTTCTTCAGCAACTTCTTCACTAGCGTTTTCGTCATTATTTTCTTCAGCAGCAGCAGGAGTCTCTTCAGCATTGTCTTCCGCTGCAGCAGGAGCCTCAGAAGCCACTTCCGTTGATTCAGGAGCAGATTCAGACTTCTCTTCAACTACAGAAACCGCTTCCTCAACAGGAGATTCTTCCTTAGCTTGCTCCGTCTTAACCTCTTCAGCTTGTGTAGTAACTTCTGGTGCCACCTCTTTCACTTCAACAGGCTTTGCACTTGTGTCTTGCTTCACTTCTTTCTCCAAATGATATTGCTGCCAAAATCAATCACCAACCAAAAGTATTTTCAAACGTTAGACCAAATGATACCAACATAGATTTGTTACCTATGGATGCAAATAGTGGTAACACAATCCTTCTATAAGCTATTAATGTTACTTACAATGACAAAAACAAAGTTTGGATTTTTCAACGCAAAGTATCAGCAATAGCTGGAAAGATCCAATCTTTGTTGACTTATTCAAATCAACCGATTGAGAAATTGAAAACCCTCATATGAATTGAAGAGATGAAGGAATCTAATTTAGCTCGTTCTCAAAATCGAATTGAAGCAGATCTAACAAAAGTGGTAAAAGCAAAAGAAAGTCTCAAAATCAAATTCAAAATCGTAGGATTATACAGAAAATCATAGAGAATCAGCTCAGTTTTCAGTAGATCGAACAAAGATCGGATCTTTCCAGAGAGCAAATGAGAAATGAGGTAAGATGAAGAATAACCTCGGAGAGCGATGGAGTTTGAGCGTTCACAGCATCCGCCATTGAAAGTGTGTGGTCAAAAGAAGCTCGGAGAATCTTCAGGTGACTGGATCGGAGACCAAGAATCTTTTGATGATAACACTCTGAGAGAAATTGTTAGGTTTAAGCTTTCTCCAGGATCTCTCTATCTGGCTATGTCCTTACCGACAAAACGACAGTGTTTTGTTTTGTTCTAACATAATTTGGGCCTGTTTTACTAAGTCCGCTTTAGGCCCAATAAGCTCTCCACTGATCAGATAAAAGGGATTTGGAAATCAAAATTTTCGCCAACGAAATCGTTTTTTTATCTGTGGAGTTTTGCCCTTTTGATTGATTGGGGAACTAAAATTTAGGCTTTTGGTTAGGAGATGACGATTTTATGTGACTTACGTTAGACTTTTATTACAATAATGTTTTGAAAATATGATTTTGGAAACGAACACAATATAAGAACGGATCACACGATTCACACCATATATAATCATTGAAGAAGGCATATATAAACCAAAGCAATAGTTGCACTTGCACACAACAACAAAAAAAAAAAACAAGAGCCAAAGCAATAGAAGCAAATCCCAACAAAGGGACATCGAAGATAACTTTGTAAATTTCTTTTATTGGTAGATTTTTATTTTTTTATTTTCTGTTACCAAGTACTATGTTTTGGGACATAGAAGAACTAGGAAGAAAATTCAAATGAAGATAAAAGGACTATTTATCCATCCATATAATGCAACGGATAGAGTTTCCCTCAGCCAATAAATGGAAAGCTTTGTTAATTTCTTCAAAGCTTAATTCGTGTGTAATCAGATCCTCTAGATTAAGCTCCTGCCATTTATATATATAAAAAAAAAAATCATATCGCATACTAAAATCAAATAATCATAACTTTCAACTTTTTATATATAAATGATAACACAAACTATATATAACTAATATATACCTTTTTCAAATAACGATCCACGAGAATAGGAATATCAAGTTTGGGTTTCAAACCGCCAAATAAAGTGCCGCATACAGTTCTGCCTCTGAGAAGATCATAACTACCCAAGCTTATTGGCAAAGCCTTTTGTTCCATCCCCAATACTATCGTTTTACCCGATCCCTACAAGGAAATCAATAAGAAAATTGGTTTCGGTTTTATCCATGTAATGATGCTAAACCAAATAGAAACCGGTAAAACCGTACCGGGCGAGTACTCTTGAATGCCTCTTCCATCAAGGAAGCTAAACCAATGCATTCAAAACTGTAGTCAGCTCCTACATCTGTCATTTCTCTAATCACCTTATTTTCCATTATCATTCCAACAATTACATTAGTTTATTTCAGCATGGTTCGAATTACAATGTTGAAAGTTTTTATAAGAGTTTGAGCTTTGAAGACATACCTCGCTAATTGTCTTCTCCCCACACAAAGCAGGATTGACAAAATCTGTGATTCCAAATCTTTTACCTACTCACACATCAGTAGTTATAAGTTTGTTTTAAAAAGTGATATGGTAATAATATGAGCAAATATGTAGGATAGACATATATGTGTGTGATCTGATCTGCTCCAAACAATTGGAGTTCGGATCAGATAAAAAATTTTGAATTCAAATTCGTATATCTTGTGTTGCGATATTGTTTGAATCTGTTAAATATATTAAAAATACGAATCATGTAAATTTAACCAGTGTTCTAATTAGTAAGATTTCATTAGGAAATCAGGTAAACCAAAATATTGCAAAAGTTAGACCAATCAAACCTATTTCAAATTTCGCGGGATTGAGATCCACACCGATGATTTTTGCGGCTCCACGCAATCTGACTCCTTCTGCAACCTGTTTACGATAACTTTTTACAAATTACTTTATACTACAAGATCTTTATATTATTTTGTTGTTAAAGTTAAACAAAATCATCACATATATAGTTTATATTAATTTGAAATAAATGTACCGCTAGTCCAACAGCACCAAGGCCAAAGATAACGACAGTGGAACCTTCCTCTACGTCAGCCACTTTCCACGCAGCTCCAAGTCCTACAAAGTCCATTATCAAACTCGTAAAAACTGTAGTAGTTATTTATATCACACACCCTTAATTTATACTAGTTTTTTTTTAAAACCTTTGTTAAAGTTAAAATTATCAAAACCAACCCTACACAAATATGAAACGAAGATGCTAACCTGTGGCAACACTGCAGCTGAGCAAGGCCGCTATATCAACGGGAATTTCAGGAGATATTTTGACGAGATGTGCGATATCTACAACGGTATATTCAGTAAAACTTGAGACAAAGATGAAATGGTGAATATCTTCTCCACGAGAGTCCTTGAATCTTGAAGTCATTCCATATCGTCTTGTGTTTGATAAATAATCGTTTGTATATTTTGTGCACCAGTTGCTCTTTGGAGATATGCACTCTTTGCATTCTTCACATTGAGGATGAAACACTGGCAAAACGACGTCGCCTTGTTTAAATCCGTCTACCTTTTCTCCAATACTCTCGACCACACTTGATTACAATATCAAGTTAGACAAGAAAATAAAAAAATTAGACAAATTCTTGAAGATCAAGAATGAAAATTAAAGAAGTAAATGAAGATTCACCCGACTGCTTCATGACCTAGAATCCTAGGAAATCTTGCAAGCGGTCCCTGGAAGAATAAAAATGTTCGTGAAATCGAGTTTTTTGAACTATAGATTTATGCGTTGACTTTTTGCGATATAATGTAAACTTACACTGTCTAGTTTCCAGAAAGTAACATCCGTGTGACATAGAGAAGTGCATAAAATTTTGATTCTGACTTCGTAAGCTTGAGGTGGATCAACTTGGATCTCTTCTATCACCAATGGTTCTCCTGCTTTTCTTAAGATTGCTGCTTTGCATCGAATCGGCTTTCCTTCAGTGATTGAAGCCTTGTCCATGGTGAACAATGATGGAGGGATCTGAGAGAGAGAGAGTGAGAGTCACTTGCTCTTCTTATATTATCTCCCCAAAAAGATTCTCTTGTTTTTGTCAATAGCTCATTTTTCTAACAAAATCCCTTACTTTAGTAGCTGAATAATTAAGCACGTCTCTAGTCTATTTTTAAAGTTTTCTCTATAATGAGAAAGGGGTTGGGGAGGACGTATCTTTATTTTTTATTCTATTTTAAGAATTTATTTAAGATGAATTTTTGAGGATAATGAAAACATTTGCTTAATTTCAGATTGTACTAATGAAAACACATTTCGAACAGGTGGTTGGTTAATACATACTATAAAAGTTAGCTAATAAATATGTTTTCTTTTAATCTTGATTAAACTACAATCTACAACAATTTTATTTAACTTTATGTTTGTTATACCAAACGTGAGAAATGAACATAAGTACACGAATTCACGTGGTTTACATTGGGGACGTGGTCAATGGAAAACAAGAGGAAAATCCATAACGCTAATTCAACTGTAAATCTCGCAAAACCTAAACGCAAAAAAAAATTAAAATCTATATCGTTGGGTCGGTCCGTAGAAGCCAAGTGAAAAATCTCATTTTTACATAAAAATGATGTCATAAAGTGACAATGTGTGTGTGTTGAAACTACTTTTTACCAAGGCTTTTGCAGCGACCGAATGTATCAAGAAGACAAGACCTTAAGATTTGCATTTCAATGATAGAAGCAATTAGTACTATAATGATCATTGATCAACAAATACAAGGTGTCATAATATTTGTAACCATCAGAAAACACAATGTTAAGGGGTTTGGACTACCAAATGATAAGTTTGTAGCTCGTGTGGAAAGAACAAAAATTGCAAGGTAACAAGACAAAGCATCTTGAAAGACAAAGGAAGATAATCTAAACAAGATCCACGAGAAGATTATAAAGTGCAAATATGAAGCTGGATAGTTACTTATCCATCCATAGAATGCAGCGGAGAGACTTTCCTTCCTCTAATAAAGCGAAAGCCTTATTAATTTCTTTGAAATTCAGTTCGTGTGTAATGAAACTATCCAGATTGAGCTCCTACAATTTGTAGGAAATATTTAATCCCATGACAACATAACATAGAGGTTGGAAATTTAAAAAATGTAATCACATATGTACAATAATTTACCTTTTTTAGGTAATGATCCACTAGAATGGGAATATCAAGTTTGGATTTCAGACCACCGAACAAGCTTCCGCAAATAACTCTGCCTCTTAAAAGATCAAAACTACCCAAACTAATTGGCGCTGCATGCTTCTCCATCCCCAACATTACAGTTTTACCTGTTCCCTGATTTTTATTTATATATATAGAGCCAATTTTGACTAACCATTAGAATGATATACTCAATTGACTAAGATTCGGTATGATCCGGTTTAAGCGTACCGTGCGGGTACTGATGAAAGCCTCGTTAAGTAAAGAAGCTAAGCCAACGCATTCGAAACTATAGTCAACTCCTCCTTCTGTCATTTCTTTAATGACCTATTTTTTTTTTGTATTTTTCAAAAAAAAAAAAGTAATAGTATTTGTTCTTGTCAATGTATTAATAAGTTGTTGTAACGTTTATTTAACTCCATCTGACGTAAGATATATGAAGTGGTGTAAGATATTTGATAACATACCTCACTAATCTTCTTTTCTCCGCATAAGGTCGGATTGATGAAATCCGTAAAACCAAATTTCTTACCTGATCAATATAAATAATTATAGGTTATTATAGGTTTATATATGAATTTTATATTTATCAAAGCAAAAGTATGATTTGTTTCTCTATTTTAAAAACTTATAATATATTGAAACTATTTTTGATTTATGTGTGTATTCATGAAATTAATAACTACTACATTTGGCTGTTTTGACCAAAAACAGATGGACGATTACACTTGTCAAATCAACATTAAATACAGTCTACACCACATATAATCCACCACCGTGGTCAGAATAAGCCCACACCAAAAAACAAAAAAAATCTTTCTAGGAAATTAAAAGACAAAAAAATATACAACACGACTTTACCTAGCTCGAATTTATCAGAATTGGTATCAATACCAATAATCTTTGCGGCTCCTCGTAGCCTGGCTCCTTCTGCAACCTTTTACCAAATCATTTAAATTATTCAATTATCACAATCATATTACTATTTTATATATAAATATGACAAAAGAAAAGGAAATTTTATTGTTAAAGTAGTTTTTGTTTCGTTTATAGAAGAAAAATTTAACACTAAGATTGGAAAGAAAAATGATACCGCAAGTCCAACAGCACCAAGGCCAAAAATTGCAATGGTGGAGCCTTCTTCCACGTTAGCCACCTTCCAAGCTGCTCCAATTCCTGATCCACGTGACGCAACATCAACTCATGCATGTCCATTTTATAAAATAACAATTGACCCCTAGTTTCTTCTTCTTTTTATGTTTTTACCCCGGATATAATTAAAATTTCTATACCAACCCTACTAAAAGAAGAGAAGAAGAATGAACCTGTGGAGACACCGCAGCTGAGCAAAGCCGCTTTATCAACGGGGATTTCAGGAGATATTTTGACAAGATGTGCAATATCCACGACGGTGTATTCGGAAAAACTTGAGACAAAGAGAAAATGATGAATCACTTCTCCTGAAGAATCTTTGAATCTTGAAGCCATTCCATATCGTCTTGTGTTTGATATGAAATCTTCGGCATATCTGTCACACCAGTTGGTTTTTGAAGATTTGCAGTCTTTGCATTCTTCACAATAAGGATGAAAAACTGGCAAAACGACGTCACCTTGTTTAAATCCGTCCACGTTTTCACCAATGCTCTCGACCACACTGGTTTAAAATCCCAATAAAAACAGCAAATACATGTTATTATGCTATAGTAACCACACCCAAAAAAAAAAAAAAAAAAAAAAAAAA
>Ga0041059_1001131_pt1 | contig 21296 bp, 15 predicted proteins | sample AraColnosormetaG_FD_56232 | JGI IMG/M metagenome (GOLD analysis project Ga0041059, IMG submission 56232) | Arabidopsis roots microbial communities from North Carolina, USA - Col MF nosort | ecosystem: Host-associated > Plants > Roots > Unclassified | place: USA: North Carolina | collected... | reverse complement strand
TACCCTAAAAGCCAAGATAGATTAATAAACCCCTAGGGAAAAACCATTATTGAAATGCAATGAAATTCAAAACTATACACTAAAAGCCAAAGATAGAAGACCCAACCCAAGGGAAACGATTTAACATATGCAATGAAGTTAAAAACTATACCCTAAAACCTTAGATTACTCATAGAAATTTCAAGTCAATGAAGAAATTCCTATTTCAAAATCATAACCCTAGATTGGTTATTATGGTTCATAACACTTGAATAGAAATGTATTTTATTCAAATTTGCATTGATACTATGACTTTATAATAGTAGACTAGAATAGTAAACCAGATGTGAACACTATTATAGTACACAACATAGGTACACTAGAACTGTACACCACATAGGTACAATAGAATAGTACACCAGCCAAGATAGATTACTAAACACATTTAATAAATGCAATGAAATTCAAAACTATACCCTAAAATCCAAGATAGATTAATAAACCCCTAGGGTAAAACCATTATTGAAATGCAATGAAATTCAAAACTATACACTAAAAGCCAAAGATAGAAGACTAAACCCAAGGGAAACCATTTAACATATGCAATGAAGTTTAAAACTAGACCCTAAAGCCTTAGATTACTCATAGAAATTTCAAGTCAATGACAAAATTCTTATTTCAAAATCATAACCCGAGATTGGTTATTATGGTTCATAACACTTGAATATAAATGTATTTTATTCGAATTTGCATTGATTCTATGACTTTATAATAGTAGATTAGAATAGTACACCAAATGCGAACACTATAATAGTACACCACATAGGTACACTAGAACTGTACACCACATAGGTACACTAGAATAGTACAGCAGCGAAGATAGATTACTAAACCCATTTAAGAAATGCAATGGAATTCAAAACTATACCCTAAAAGCCAAGATAGATTACTAAACCCAAGGGAAAAACCCTTATTGAAATGCAATGAAATTCAAAACTAAGATACATGATACATGACTAAACTCTTTGAAATTCCAAGTCAATGAGTAAGTTTCTATATCAACATCATAACCGTTGATTGTTTTTTATGGTTCAAAACACTTAAATTGAAACGGATTGTATTCGAATTTTCATGGTTTTACTATGAATTTATAATAGGTTAGGTACACCACATTCGTTTCTGTAGACTTTCAAGGTAGACAGTATGTCCACCATAATACTTTTTGTACAACTTGTCTATGTAAGATACATATATCTGTACTTGTAGAAAAAAGAAAGTTGTAAATTCATGAGAGAGAAATGCCTATATATTTGACTTCCTTATTTGCAATAAACAAAACAGATCTAAAAAAAATCCTGTTATGGCCAAGCCGGAGCTGCCTGATGAGATATTGGTAGATATCGTGAGAAGAGTGGGCAAGGCGTCGTGTTTACACATGGGGGCATTTTTAAGAGCAGGAAGTAGAGGTCTGGTGCAAGTATACAGTAAGGAAGTGTTGATGGAAGCTAATCTGGATGAGTTGTGCGTTGAGCCTCCTCAAATTTTCAGCAAATCGATAAACCCAATCAATGGGTTTATCTTCGAAGCGGGACTGGGTAGATGTTTCTTCGAGAGATGTTTACATTACGAAAACCCTACGGCAGTCTACTTTGAATCGCTTAGATTAGTTACAAGAGAACAAGATCTAGATGGGGCTTTGGCAATGGTCGCTTCTCTTGTGCCTTATTATTCAAGCCCAACATTTGCATATGCAATGTTCTTGCTTTGCGCAGGGAAGTTTGAAATTGCAGATGAGATTTTCAAGACCTTCTTTGTTGTACATGCTTGTGAACGTACGAAGGAAATTCGAGAAATTGGGGAGAAATTATTTGAAGACTTCAAAGGATTCTACCCTCCTTCACAAAACACGTTCGGAGATAAGTGGGTTTATCTAAACACCGACACACTTAGCTTCCCCGAGTGCGCTCAGTGGCACTATTATCGAATCAGTTGTGACGACTACTACCTATTCTGGTGTTACTTCGCATAAGAGAATTGTTGTAGTTGTGTACACCTAAGTTGTGTACACCTAATTTGTCTTGTTTATGTTTGTTGAACGAGACCCCTTGTTGAATTGTTTGCTTGTTTATTAAAATAATAAAAAAGTTGTTATCCTACTACAATATTTTATTCCGGATTGTATTGGCCCTTGTATTGATTTTATTATACCGTACATGTTGGTGGTGAGAAGACTTTTGTTGATTTAATTAACTTAAAAGGACTAGTCTAGTAAAAGGCTGACACAGTCCTCATATTAAAGTATTAAAGTATTAAAATAGGTTGGACAGCTATATGTAAGATTACAAACAAAATAGAACCTACTTTGTCTTGTTACTATTTTTGTGATGGCCTAGAAGTTTTTTTTGGGAAAGTATTGGCCCTTGATTTTTTAAATCGTACCCTACATGTTGGTAGTGAGGCGAGACTAGTTTAGTGAAAGGGGGACAGCTATATTTAAACATATATACACGCAATGACACCTAGTTTGGCACCTAGTTTGACAACTTTATTTAAACACCTAGTTTGTCCTCTTATGCTTTTTGTGTAAAATAAAATACACGCAATGTTTTTAAAAACATTTAGAAAGATCTAGAATAGTTAGGATAAGCACAAATAGTGAGGATAAAAGGAATGAGGGAAACATTTCAATCCGACATTGGAATTTCATTTCAAATTTTTTTAAATAGTTAGGATAAAAAGGAAGGAGGGAAACATTTCATTCTCAGTTTCAAATAATTTACCTTTTTAATAACAGCAAATTATGGATACATATGTAACTTAATTCGCAAAAAAATAACCAAAAATAATTGCAAAAATAGATATTTAAACACAGAATGTATCACAACATCTCATAATAAATCCGTTGAATCAACTACGACGGGTGTACACTACATAGCAAAACAAGTGTACACCTTTAATGAAGAGTATCAAATAAGGGGTATGTCAATCCAAAAAACGGATTGAGCTATAGTTCTTCAGCCCTTAAAGTATCAAAAATCACATCCCCTTCTTAAAGCCGAAAAAAATAAAAACGAGTTTACAAACTACCAGTGAAGACTCTCTGGTTGTACACCATTCCTCAAACGCATGCACTTCATTTCAGCGGAACTGGGCACTGAACCCTGTTGTATCCTAAACCATTGCACCTTCCGCAATTGTTCTTCCTTGTACCAGTATTCTGTTTCTTCATGCATAAATAATCATACTTTGTTGTGAGTATGAATTAGTTACATCATAATATAAATGAAGAGCAAGAATGTTAACCTCAAACTCTTCGGTTGATGGTATACTAACTTTAGGGGGCCTCCTGGAAGGACGTTTAGTCTTAGGTGGAAGAATGAAGCGGAACCTGATGCTATCAGGTACTCCCACCTCTGATGGGTCTTGAACCGATAGGATAACACCGTCAAACGTTGGAGCCCATATGTCGTTCTTATGCATGCAGCCAACAAGTGATCGGTATTCTATTCCCCTGCTATGGGCAGCAGCCATTGCGTGTGGGCAAGGAATTTGTAGTAGCTGAAATGAGTGACAAGTGCATGTACGTTTCTCTAATGATACGTAGAATTTTCCTCTATCTTTTGCTGTTATTTCATAATCACAAGCCGATGCACTTCGAACACTTACACCTATTGAGTCTGGAAGCTGCTTCAATAAGATTTTCTCAACTTCTGCAGGAATCAATCCAAGGGTATTAGACACTTTCTTCTTGCGGGCTTCAAACAACCTACTAAGCATCTTCCAAAAACATTCAATAAGAGCAACAACTGGGCTGTCTTTAGCCGGTAGTAAGGCATTGTTTAGAGATTCAACAATGTTGCTAGACATTAGGTTATACTGCTCCCCTTTGCAGTGTGCACGAGTCCAATGTTCAACACCAATAGCCTCAAGGTACTCCCAACATTCAGGCTTCCTTCGTTTAATACGTGCATATGCCTTCTTAAAATCATTAACTCTGAACATCTCCCCAGCTTTCCATACAAGTCCGGACATTCCTTTATACAAGCTTTTCACATTGCGCCTCAGGTGTACAAGACAACAGACGTGGTGCGCCTGAGTGTACACTAGTGACTTAGCATGGTATATTGACTGGTCAGATATGATAGTTAGATCAAACCCACGTCCAAGAATTATGATTCTCGCTGTCCACTATAGCGAAAGCTATTGGAAATACTTGGAAATTTGTATCTTGTCCACTTGGAGTTAATAAGCACCCATGGTATTTCCCTTGAAGATGAGTCCCATCCACAACAACTACACGCCGAATGAATTTCAGACCCTGTATACTTGCACCCAGTGAGACAAAGGCATACTTAAACCTTTTATCTCTGACATCATCATCCTCTATCTCTAAATGGTAATATGTCCCTGAATTTGCATGTTGCAATAAATGCAAATATAGGGGCAAAAGTAAGTAAGAAGTCTCCTCTGTCCCTTGAGCAGAAGATATTGCCAATTCCTTGGCTTTCCAGCATTTTCAATAAGAAGTTGTCACATTATGCTCGTCTAAAACAGCTTAGGGTAGATCTCTCGCTCTAGGACCAGTTGTGACATTGACATACTTCGACCGTAATAAAGCAGCGATTATCTTAGAAGTGGCGTGCACGGTAAATTGACCTCGGGTTTCCACATCACACACATGTTGAAGCTTCACTTTCCTAACCTCGTACTCATCGCTATCACCAATCTTATGCGCGTACACCCGCCAGTCGCATTTCTTGTCAACACATTGTGCTACAAGATAACACTTGGCGTATCTCACAAACCTAAACCGGAAAATTTGATTGATTGCATAAATAGACAGTGCCACTTTGAACTCGTCCTTGGTTTCAAAAACCCTTCCTTTAAACAGAACATCGTCTTCTTTAGAAAGATCAATGTTATGACTTCTGAAATCGGGTGAGTCACTCTCAATGAACATTGGTTCAACGTCTTGAAAGCCATATATTTCAGACAATGTTATCCCTCTCTTTAAGGCTGCCGCCTGTTCTTCCTTCTGATTGGAGGACAACTCTTTTTGTGAGACTTTTCTCCTCTTAACTTGGACAGGAGACAGAAGAGGGTTGTTGTACGATTCTGACTTGAATCGAAGAAGAATCTAGCTCACTTCACTCACGACTCTCATTTGATTTCAAAGAAAGAAAAGACACCAGAGTTTTACGAGTTCAGGCTCCAAAACGGAACCCTACGTCTCGCCGGAGGCTCTCTCCGAAATCCACTAAGCCACAAAGAATATTACTCGATTACAAGAATCTCTCTCTTCTCTCTCTCTCTCTCTCTTTCTGTTACAAAACAAACTCTACAACAGAAGAAAATAGAGACTTGGATTATAAAGCTGATTCTCAGTTGTAGTCGTTCGCACGTGTGCTCTCACGTGTTAAGCTTTGACTAACCCAAAACCGAAGACCTTCTCACTTGAATAGAGGCTTTCCTATACTTAAGGATAATATGCATTTGGGTCACTTATTCACAATTCTCCACCTTGACCCTAATGCCATGACTTAGCTTTCTGGACTCCACCTCCGGACCTGGTTAAACCAACCCAGCTTTTACCAATTGAGTAAACTCACTCAACTTCTTATCTCCTGAGTAATCCCACCGAGCTTCATATCTCCTGAGTAAACCCACTCAGCTTTATATTTTGAGGCTTAACCCGCTCTTCTTATTTCTCTGTAACTCTGAGAAACTCCAAAGCTTCCTCAAGTTTTCCCACTGGTACAACCTTTGTCAATATATCTGCAGGATTGGTCTCTGTGACAATCTTCTTCACTCTTATTAAACCACTGTAGATCAATTCCCTAATGAAATGGTACTTGATCTCTATATGCTTAGTCCTGTCATGATGAACTGCATTCTTAGCCAATGCAATGGCACTCTGTGAGTCACTGTAAATGTCAATTGTTTCCTGTTCAAAACCGAGTTCATTCATGAGTCCTAGTAACCAAACTGCTTCCTTTGATGCTTCTGTCAATGCCATATACTCAGCTTCTGTTGATGACAAAGCTACTACTTTCTGTAAGCTAGACTTCCAACTAACCACGTTACCACCAACAGTGAATACAACTCCTGAAGTTGACCTTCTACCGTCTTGATCTGCACCATGATTTGAATCACAGTAGCCTTGAATTATGAAATCTCCCTTATTAGTGTAACACGGCTTTCTCTTCAATGATCCCTGAATATACCTAAGGACCCACTTGACTGCCTGTTAATCTTCTTTAAGAGGTTTGCTCATAAACCTGCAGACAAGACCAACAGAATGTGCTAGATCAGGCCTTGTACCTATCATAACATACATCAGACTTCCCATTGCACTCTGATATGGAACTGTTCTCATTGCCTCATATTGAATTTTAACTTCTTCATCTGTAGTAGACCTCAATATAAAATGTATTCCCATTGGCGTTAGAACCGGCTTGGATTGATCCATGTTGAATGTTCCCAACAGCTTCAATAGATAACCTTCCTGGGAGATAGAAAGAGTACCTTTAAGTCTGTCTCTGTTTATCTCCATACCCAAAATTTTATTTGCCTCACCTAGATCCTTCATTTCAAAATCGGATCCCAGCAGCTCTTTGAGATCACTTACATGCTTCATGTTCTTTAAAGCTATCAAAATGTCGTCTACGTATAGCAATATGAACACATAATCACCACCTGCAAACTTCTTGAAATACACACAGCTGACATATGAGCTCAGCTTGTAACCATGAGCCTCCATGAATTCATTGAACCCGGTGTTCCCTTGCCTTGGTGACTGTTTCAAGCCATAGAAAGACCTATGTAATAGACACACCTTTTCTGGATTCTTTTCATCAATATAACCCTCAGGTTGTTCCATGTATATTGTTTCATCCATGTATATTGTTTCATGAAGGAACGCCGTTTTTACATCCATCTGCTGAAGCTCCATGTCAAAATGGGTTACCATACTTAGAAAAAATTTGATGGAGACATGTTTCACTACTGGGGAAAATATTTCTTGGTAATCTATCCCTTCCTTCTTAGAATAACCTTTTGCTACAAGCCTTGCCTTAAACCTGGGACCCTCAACTCCTGCTATCCCAGCTTTCCTCTTGAACACCCATTTACAACCAATAGGTTTCTGTTCTTTATTTCTGTCCACCAGTATCAAGGTTTTGTTTTTCATGAGAGATTCCATCTCCTCATCAGATGCTTTAATCCACTTGTCTTGATCAACATCATCTAAAGCTTCCTGAAAGCTTCCTAGTTCTGACTTTTCTCCATCCTCAGTGGCCATATAGGGATATCCAGCTACTTGATCTAGTTCAGCTTCATCTGTGATGTAGTCTTCTAGTCTGGCAGGTCTGACAATCTGTCTTTTTGCTCTGTGAATTGCTATTTGACGATTAACAGGAGTCCTTGTTCTTGCCTCTGGTGTTGTCTCATTTGTATTCTGTTTAGGTGTGTTTTCTCCACCTTGATCAATAGCTCCACCTGGGGATAAGTCCCTTTTCGTTCTACCTGTTTCTGCAATTTTACTAACAGACTCATCAGTAGACAAATCAAACAGGTTAGAGGACATACCTGATTTTTCTTGTGCTATGATGTCTTTATACATCACTCTTTCTCTGAAGACAACATTCCTGCTAATCGTGCATCTCTGGTCTTCTAGAAGCCACACTCTGAATCCTTTCACACCCTCAGGATAACCTGTGAAGATACCTCTTTTTGCTCTAGGATTCAATTTTCCTTTATCTGAATGGATGAACACTAGACATCCAAATCTTCTGAGTCCTGACAAATCTGGTGTTCCTGAGGTCCACTTTTCTTCTGGAATCTGGAAGTCAATTGCTGAAGAAGGTGTTCTGTTGATCTGATACACTGCTATTGAAGCTGCTTCAGCCCAGAACCTTTGACCAAGACCACTCTCACTCAACATACTTCTCACCTTGTTCATGATAGTTCTGTTAAGCCTCTCAGCAATTCCGTTTTGTTGTGGTGTGTAAGTACACGACCTGTGTCTCACCATTCCCTCTTGTTTGCAAAAATCATTAAACTTATGATTGCAAAACTCTAGACCGTTGTCGGTGCGTAACCTCTTCACCTTTCTTTCACTCTGAACTTCTACCATCTTTTTCCATAATAGAAAGGCATCGAATGCTTCGTCTTTGGTTTTAAGGAAGTAGATTGAAACTTTCCTGGACCAGTCGTCTGTTAAGGTGAGAAAGTACTGACATTTACCAAGACTCAAAGGCACATTTGGTGATCCCCATAAATCTGAGTGCACATAGTCTAACGTCTCCTTTGTGACATGTTGAGCTTGCCCAAAGCTCACTTTGTGTGTTTTTCCGAAGACACAGTCTTCAAAGAATTTCAGACTTGAGACTTTGTCATTGCCAAAACATTCTTTCTTGGCTAATTCATCTATTTCCTTCTGTCCTACATGACCGAGTCTGTTGTGCCATACATGAGTTAAATCCATATCCGACTCTTCTGACTCAGCTACCATGGCTTCTGACCTTTTAGCTTCTCCTTGCAGGATGTATAATGAAGCTCTCCGTAGACCTTTCATGAACACTGTATTTCCCTGCATTACTTCAAGTACACCATCATTTCCTTTAAACACACACCCTTTTGCTTCTAAAGTACCCATTGAGATGAGGTTTCGAGACATTCCAGGCATGTATCTTACATCATGTAACACAAATGTGGTTCCATCTGTGTTGATGAATCTTACTTTACCAATTCCTTTTACCTCTGAAACCGAGTTGTTCGCCATTCTAACTTTTCCTGAAGTTAGCTCCTCAATCTCAATGAATATATCTCTTCTTGGTGTCATATGAAAAGAACAACCGGTGTCCATGATCCATTCATTCTGGTCGAGCTGTTTTTCACTTAGGTTTACCTCTGAGGCTACTAGACCAACCAAGTCTTGAGCATCATCTTTTGCAAGTCCAGACTCACATGTATCTTGTGTATTCCCACCTGACTTATTCTTCTCTAGCCACTTGTAACATTGTCTCTTGAAATGACTTTCTTTCCCACATATCCAACATACCTTCTTACCATCTTGAGATCTTGACTTTGAATTGTTGTTCTGATTTCCTTTAACATAAAGACCTTCTGCTGTAGACTTAGAACTGGATTCTGCCTGAAACTCTAATTCCTTGGATTTTGCTCCACTTATCACTTCTTCAAGTTGTAGACCTTCTCTTCCATATTTCAAAGTTTCTTTTAATGTTTCATATTTGGCTGGAAGAGAGCTCAAAATCAAGATCGCTTGTACCTCATCGGGGACTTAGATCTGCAGATTACTTAGGTCTGATATCATCTTCAAGAACTCATCAATGTTCTCATCTAGTGTTTTCGATTCCTGCATCCTGTAATTGTAAACCTTGAGCTGTAGATACACACGATTCGGTAAAGTCTTTACCATATATAATCGTTCAAGCAACGCCCATGCTTCTGCTGCAGTCTTGCAGTGATCAATCTTTCTCAGTACCTTATCACCGACATTGAATAAGATAATGTCCATAGCTTTCTCACATCATTCGATTCTCTCAGTTTCTTCTTCGATTTGTTTCTTATTCTTATCCGGATCTGATTCATCTTCCTCTTTCAGTGGTGGGAACGGAGCTTGTTCCACCAGAGTATCCTTCAAGCCAAGGATTCGAAGATGAGAGAACATGCGTGTTTTCCACAGTGAGAAATCACCAGTTCCATCGAACACCGATATCTTGATCTTCGAATTCGTTATCCTTGTAACAATGATCAGCTATCGCGAGAACCTGGAGCTCTGATACCAATTTGTACGATTCTGACTTGAATCGAAGAACAATCTAGCTCACTTCACTCACGACTCTCGTTTGATTTCAAAGAAAGAAAAGACACAAGAGTTTTACGAGTTTAGGCTCCACAACGGAACCCTACGTCTTGCCGGAGGCTCTCTCCGGAATCCACTAAGCCACAAATAATATTGCTTGATTACAAGAATCTCTCTCTTCTCTCTCTCTCTCTCTTTGGGTTACAAAACAAACTCTACAACAGAAGAAAACAGAGACTTGGATTATAAAGCTGATTCTCAGCTTTAGTCGTTCGCACGTGTGCTCTCACGTGTTAAGGTTTGACTAACCCAAAACCGAAGACCTTCTCACTTGAATAGAGGCTTTCCTATACTTAAGGATAATATGCATTTGGGTCACTTATTCACAGTTGTCTACCAAAAGAGGATGGCAGACAAAATCATCCATTTCACGAAGAAGATCAGTATAGTTTTGTACCTTTCTTAGAGGGGGATCTGTGAAATCATCATTGTTCAACGCCACATTCTTGTCTAAAACTGTCTCAGACCAGACGTCATCATCTTCATCCTCTTTTGATCCAGATTGATAGTCTGGCTCATCGTCTTCTTCACTGAACTCATTAGAATCATCATTGCTTTCGATATCCTCATCAACAACGTCTTCTTGTGGATTTACATCTTTTAACTGAGCTTCAATTTCTTCAATGTGAGCTATTAGTGAGTTATCAACAGTACCATCCCAAATGACCAGGTCTCGGACATCTCCAGCTGGACTACTGTTGTCTGAAACTGGATTTGGTTTTCGAAGAGAATGTTCAAGTTGCTGGTGTACGTCAAACTCATTTTCATGGTGTACGGTCGTTTTATCTGGAACACCAACAATAAAGGGTTGCAACTCCTTCACAGTGTTATCACCTTGTATCAGTGGGAAGCCTCTGTTGTAAGGCGGAACAGCAATTTCAAGGGGATCTAGGAACTCAAGCTTATCGTCTACCATTCTTTTAAAGGTGACAAAAAGATTCACAGAACTGTCAGACCTTAGAAGAGATTTGAACATTCTGAAAGACCAATCATCTTTGATTTCCGTCGGAGGTGTTTCCTGACCATTGAGCCTCACCAAAACGTCATCAGCCCAGTATGACATCTCAACAAACACGTTGTTAATAACCATCGAGAATCTTTGCCGGATAACTTCTTCAAGGGCTTTGAAAGTGTCAATTTTTCCGCAGTTAATACACTTTCCTGGCGGGAAAATGCTTAATTAATTCCTAAAGTATTCAAAATGCACAGATTAATTCTCCAATTACCTCAGACACATAATAAACCCTCTATTTCATTTTGACTTACCAAAATTAGACTTCATTGTTATCACCGTTAAATAGTAAACGTGTGTCGTTAAAATTAAAAGCCAAAATTAGTTTATATCGATTCTCATGGTCTTCTTTTCCTTTTCTTCCCCAAATTAAATACCCAGAGAATTCTAACAGTGAGAATGTGAAGAGAATAACTGTCATGTAATCGTTTCTAAAACTAATGCTTTCTTAGTTTGTTGTGTTTTAAAAATTGCAGATTGAATTTTCGTGAAGTTTGAATTGAAACTTTGTATTCTAAGTAGAGTTTAAATTCTGAAAATGAAGTTTGTGGATGTGTAAAACGTGAAAGAAAAGGTATTACAAAGCAAAGAGAACAAAAAAAGTTGAAAAACACATGATCGAAACTAAGGAACCGGAATCAGAAACGTGTTAAAAAAAAAACAAATTCTGAAACATGTTTTTCAGTCTTGAGCAAAGCGAATGAATTAAAGAGAGAAACCAAATCTTCCTTGTGATGATCCATCTTGAGAAGCTCCTACTTGAGATGATCCATCTTGAAAAGCTCTTGCTTGTGATGCTTCTCCCTAAATTGAAACAATGGAACAAGAAAAACAAGGAATTGAAAACCAAACCAGAATTTAACAGCTGAATCAAACCCCAAATGACGTAAAACCAAATTTAAATAAAGAAAAATGAACCTGATCTTTTCTTGGACGACCTCGTGGTCGTTTTGCTTGAGGTGGTGCCGTTTGATTAGGACACCTTGTCTTGTTATGTCCTTCTTGTTTATAATTCGTACATGTTCCCACACGACCAAGGCGTGTTAACTTGTTCGGATTAGAAAAAAGATTCATGAGGAGCTTTTCTCCTAGCATGACCATGTGGTCTTCCACGGTTAAATCTTGATGGCGGTAACACAGGTAATCGGCCTAACCGTGTCCACAACTTCATGCCTTGGACTGGTTTCATACCCTTAGAATACAGTTCGCGCCACCTCGAAGTCAAGTAATAATCAGAGACATAGTCGTTGAGATCTAACCATGTTGTTGTGATGACACACATAGCATGCATACAAGGAATCCCATTCAATTGCCAATAGCCACATCCACAAGTTTTCAGTTCCATATCAACACTATAACCATCACCATGAAAGTCTATTTCATGTAAATTTCCTGTGGTCATGTATCTTTTGCAATCCTTAGCTTTTTGCCGGTTTAGCTCAATTTCTTTGTCTGCTCTAGGTGTAAACCTTTTTTCCACCTGTTGGTTAAAATAGTCCTCTTGGCATTCCTCTCCATGCACTTCCTTCTAACATTCGTTAACATGTCAAGCAAAGGTTTCCCCCTTGACTCTCTAACGTTTCTGTTGAAAGATTCTGATAGGTTGTTTAGGTTATCGTTGCAACAAGATCCAAGTTTAAAGAAAGCTCGAGACCATGATTCCGGTGATGTACGTTATAGTGTATCAAACGATCCTTTGTTGTATTTCTTCAATGCTTCTAAGTTATCAGTAAAGGTTTCAATTGTGTAACTTCGTGCTATCCTCCAAAATAAACGCTCAAGTTCTATATCTTTATTCGTCTTCTTCCAACGATCCAAAATGTGTCTAGCACACATTCGATATTCAGCTTTCGGAAGCTCGATATGAACTGCGTTTAGCAAACCCTGTCACATAAAAACAAACAACATAAAAAACTATAATAAGAAACAAACATGGAAATTATTATATTAAGACGCACCATGTGTTTATCTGAGATGATGGTAATGTCTGCTCCATCTTCAAGTCCCAAATCTTTTTTGAGAAGTTGCACAAACCACAACCAATTAGGATTATCCTCTACCTCAACTACTGCCCAAGCAATAGGAAAGATTCTGTTATCCCCATCTCTACCAACCGCAGCTAACATTTGGCCTTTGATATCCCATTTCATAAACGCAGTATCTAATCCAATAATAGGTCTACATGATTTCCTCCACGAGTTTTTCAAAGCTTCAAAACAAACGTAGAGACGGTAGAATCTTTGCTTGCTTCCGGGTACTGCCCGGGAATTGTCTCAATCTCCATAGTTGAACCTTTATTTTTATTAAGTATCTCTCCTTGATAATCCCATATTCTTGCAAAATGAGTTTCATGACTAGCTTTTCTTTTCTCTGCAAGCAACATCTTTGCTCTCCTACACTGATGGACACTAACAATCATATTGTACTCCCTCTTGATTTCGTCTACCATCTCTTGTGATTTGATTTTGGGATTAACTCTAACTCTTTCCTCAAACAGTTGTGCAATAGCTCCACTCTTCAAAAGCCTAATATAACCTGATCTTACACAAATATGCTCGTTTATGAAAACCTTTACCATCAGCTTGTTTCTACCTTTTTCAAAAGAGCAGTAAACTCTCCATGGGCACTTTTCTTCTATCCAATGTGTGCACTTTGAACCAAGCCTGTTAGATGATGATTTGTACATCTTGATATCATATTTCGTTTTTAGAGAATACCTGAGAAGTGCATACTTGAATTCATCTGCATTATTGAATGTCTTCCCTAATCCTAAAAGTTCTTTAGGACCTAATCCATAAGTGAATGGTCTGCTCTCCTCTATATCAGAATCTGATAATGGATCTGGAATATTTTCATCATCCCGAATATCATCCCCATTATCATTAGAATCACCATTTTCATCTCCACATGCAATGTCTCCAAAATGGTCTTCTAAGTTTTCACAGATCTCTACATCAACATAGTGATTATCCGCTACCTCAAACTCAGCCAAATCAGGTTCTGTCTCTTTATATCCACCCATATCTTCGACAATCACTTCACAAAAATCTTCCTCCACACCTACATTAGCATCAGATTCTATCTCTTCTTCATGCACCCTTCGTTCACCATCAGATTCAACTGTTTCTTCATTTAGTGTCCTATAAAAATAAAAATATCTACATCATAGCCGAACAACCATAGAAACTAATAACATGAACACCGTAAACTAATTGATAAAAGCAAAATAAGGAACGGGTATTGAACTACAATAAAATCAGAAACCACAAGTAAAAGAAACATCAATGGATTTAATATTAGAAACAATTTTGATTCCACCTATCGTTTTGTGCATACCTTCGTATTGGAAGCTTTCGTCTTCTTCCTGTCATGGTTCAGTTTGCAAAATTAAAACTTTCGTTTTGCCAATCGGATTAGGTTTTGATGTTTGATTTAGGGAAGATAAGTTTGGAAAGTAGATTTACAGTTGATTGTTTCGAGTTTAAAGATAAAGCTTTAGGAATTTAGGGTTTTTGATTTGGAGAAGAAGAAGATGAGAATCGACATATTTAACGACATGTTTAATATTTAACGTTGACAATAATGAAGTCTAACTTTGCTACGTCAAAGTATAATTGGGAGTTTATTATGCGTCTGAGGTAATTGGGGAATTAATCTGCGCATTTTGGATATTTTAGGAAATAATTAAGCATTTTCCCCTTTCCTGGCCTAGTTTTATCAATTTTGAAGTCCCACCAACCATTCGAGTAGCAAATCCAGCGGCCGACCATGGAGACGCATGATTCGTCCCCTGAAAAAAAACGAAAACAGAGTCAAAGTTATTAGTTGGCTGACAGCAAAAATTCAAAAACTTTAAAGCGTTTTATGATAAACATACCTTCCATCTGGTATGAAATTGACAATGTCTCTATGATTTTGGCAACGACGAGGGTTTATCCTTTTTTGACAACGACGAGGTCTTTACCGTACAGATGAAGATGTCGACGACGAGGGTTTATGAGTGTGTTTGGTTCTAATGACTTAAGAAAATATGGGGTTTAGTTGATGTCAAGCCCATGAACAATTCGAAATTGAAGATGATATTGGGCTGCTTTTAATGAGGTCCATTTTATTTCATCAAAACAACAGAAGGGTAAAATAGTACTTTACTAAAAGTTGTATTTGAGAGGGAGTTCTATTAGAGAGGAGAGATAAAACTACATATGCCTCCTATCTCTAAAAAAAAATGTCTACTTTTCAAATTATTTTAGCAAAAACTGTCTACTCTCCAACTTATCTTTTTTTTTTATTCTTTTGGTTATATGGGGTGTCAAAATGGGTTACCCAACTCAACTCAACTCATAATCAAATGAGTTTAGGGTTAAATGAGTTATGGGTTAATGGGTTAATTGGGTAAACCATTGAAACCATTAATCATTACAACCCAACTCATTTTATTCATCAAACCAATTGACCCAATAACTCATTTGACCCATCAACTCATTTGAGTCAAAAATTTCAACTCATTAGGGTTCAAAAGTTGCGTTGAGTTGAGTTGATCCATAAATCTTGACCCACTTTGACACCCCTAAATATGAATGTTATTTATCTTGAATTATCTATATATCGGTAGTGATGAAACTAGTATACAAAACTTTCCGAGCAATGATCGTGCTTAATTCCTCTATGAAAATATTTTATAAGAGTGTTGTTTGTAAGCGAATAATAATCGAAGAAAGGACATTATGATTCAAAAATAAAGAATCATGGATGTACTCAGTTATTGTCAATGTATGAATATTTAAATAAATAAATTATGATTATATCATTCTCTGTATTTAAAATTGGGAATCATTGCCGACAAAAAAAAAATTGGGAATCATTCTCTATGGTATATAATAAGCAAATGAATATTTTTTTTAGTTTTTTAATCTTTTTAAACTATTAATTATTTAAATTATATTTTGACCTAGTAAAAAGTATTTATGGGTCCGCCGCATAGGCAGATCCAAAGAGCAAAGATTAAAGAAGGCCAGCTGACCCAACTAAAAATCTACATTTGTGTTATAGCCCTTTAAAATTTATGATATTATTTATATTTCATATGTTTTGACCCTTTTAAAATTACAAATTTGATGTAAACCTTTTAAGTTTTATTATATATTTTCTTCTACTTTGTGTTTTGATACTTTTAGCCTTTTAATGTGATTCACCCATAAATATTGAACCTAATTTGCGGTATATTTTAAACTAATAATATTTTTTAAAACTTGTTAGTTTTTTTTTTTAAATTACTAATTATTTTAAGTTATATTTTGATCTGATATAAAGTATTTATGGGTCTGCCCACGCGACAGACCCAAAAAGATTAAAAGGGGTCAGACGACCCCTCTAAAATTCTATATTTGTATTGTAGACCTTTAAAATTATTTTGTTTTTTCCTTTTTAAAATTACAAATTCATATGTAAACTTAAAGAGATGAGTTTTTTTTTTTTTAGTTTTTGGTTGTTTTTAATTACTTATTATTTTTAAATTATATTTGATGGACCCATAAAAAGTATTTATGGGTCCGCCGCATAGACATCCAAAGACGATTAAAGGAGGTCAGCTGGTTTCCTAAAGTTCAACATTTGCATTATAACCCTTTAAAATTTATGATATTATTTATATTTCTTATATTTTGATCTTCTTAAAATTACAAATTCGTTAGTAAACCTTTTTTTGTTTTTTGTTGCCGTTTGTGAACCCTTTAAATTACAAATTTGTATGTAAAATCCTTAAATACTTTAAAAGATGATCAAAGTTAAAGTTATCCCAAAATTTATTTGCATTGTTTCGTTGAATGATGTGGTAGCATTAGTCTTTGATCTTAGAGATTTGGTCTTGAAAAATGCACATATATAATTTATTACAAGTTTATACGGGATCATTTTGTAGATATATTTATGTAAATATAAAAAAAGTTAGAAAATATTTTTTTATTTTGATGATTTCAGTCGGATGATTGAGTGGTTATGGTAGCGCTACCAAAATATTTCATAATTTTGATGTTTTTATGAGTTATGATGTATAAATCATTTATAATAAATATGTTATGTTTCATCGTTTGTCATAACTTGGGCACATGTTAAATATATGTACTAAAAAATTATGCCGACCTGTTCACTTTTAGTGACCGACCCTAAATTGAAATGACCAAAAACTGGATTGGCTTGGTTTGAAAATTTTGGTTCTGGTAATAATCACATGCCTAACCAGACCTGAAAATTTTGATCTGAGGTCCCTACTAATCTCTCCGGTTAGTATTTGATGATTTCTCTGTATGTTTCTTGGTCGTGATTTGCTTATAAGGACACTAAGTCTTTCATGGTCATTTTTGAGTACTCTTGTGTTCTTATATAGCTCTGAGACCTTATCATACAGCATCAACATACATTGTGAAGAAAAAGAAATCATCTTCCTCAAAGAGGAGGTGCGAGATGATAAACACATCAAATCACAAACATGGAAAACAATTTTGTGTTTTGTCTAAGAAACATAGGCAGATGATTATCGTACAACAACGGAAGGCTTATATATGAGCTGTGTTAATCTTGTCAAAGATAACTGTGATACTGAGTTGCTTCGAAAGTAAGGTTTGAGGTTAGCTTACAGTCTTGGAGCTCATGTCACAATGGGGCTGGTTTCATTTTTGTCTGCTTCCGAAGTCGTAGCAGAGTAAGGCTTCGTGTGGACAAATCTGAAAATAAAGAGGGTCCAAGTTACTATTAGATGAAATCTAATGGTCAAACTCATAGGTGAGTGATGGAGAAAGATGAGAGTATATGTTTATAAAACAAGCACTGCAGATATGCCTACCGATGCCGTCTTTTCTCAAAAAATCTTTGAAGTGAACGTCTCCTAGCAATTGGCACATCTGAGATAAACATGCATCTTACATAAAGCTCATGGGGTTTTCCATACTCGGACTATATAACGTTTACGGTAATCCAATGTAGCAAGTCCTTACCTGCTGTCGATACGCAAGCTACTGTTGATGCGTTTGAGAATGAAATAGCTCTCTTTAATGCTGGATTTATACTGGTCAAATTAATTGTCTCAGTGGCTTTAGCTGCAGCAGCGATATGCAGAATTTCTTGAACCTATTAAGTGTGATCACCAAGAGAACAAGAAATCTCATGCAACTGCTTCCCAACAAAAACGAAATACGAATGTACTCAAAACTTGGATGGACCAAACCTTTTCAGCTGGAATACCATCAAATACGCTAAAACTCCCACCAAAAATAATGGTTAGTTGACTTGGAAGGATCATTGAACCATCTGGCTTCGTGGACCTTCAATAGAAGAAACAAGAGCTAGTTATGAATGATGGAAGATAATAATAATCCACCCAAATTTTAAGACCCTATTGATGCAAAAGGGAGAAGAACAAAATAGTGATTCCACTACAATATTACAGCCGCTTAGGCTATCAACTAACCTCAGTCCCATCAATACATCAGTTCAAACAACCTACTAAATTTAAATCATCTGATGATGTCATCTAACAGTAGATAGAAGGCTATTTTTGCATTCAACGGTACCAAAATCAAACACACAAGCCTAGTTCAAATTCAAGCTCATAAAACCGATACTAAAGAATGGGCAACAACATCTAATGTATTTGTGAGGCATGATCACTAAGAAATACACAATTATCTGGTGGCCATAAGTCAGCCAAATATGATATAGAAGTAGAATAATACATGAGAATAAAAGCTTAAACACTTGTAAGAAAAAAAACTAAAAGACTATCTCAGTTTCCGAAACCAGTCAATGTATACAAATTAACATTCACATAGATCCAGTCTCTTCATTTGCTTAAGCTTCAACAACCTACCTACACATGAAAATTCCTAAATGCAAGAACAATATTTGACGTCACAAACTAATACATACTAACAAATCAGATTCATACACACTAACACTTCCAGAACTATCAATATGTTAATAAAGCAAACACTGAATATCTAACTACCTGTCCCGTCTCTTCTCGAGAAATCTTTGAAGCGAACGTCTCCTAGCAATTGGAAGATCTGAGACAAACAGGGATTAATAGTCCGTAACTCCGTAGATAATGCTTACAGTAACCGAATGAAGCAATTGCTTACCAGCTACAGTTGAGAAAGAAAGAGCTCTGTTCAGTGCTGGATTGATACCGGTCACATTCTTCGTCTGTTTACCAGCAAAAGCGATGCGAATGATTTCTTGAACCTATTAAGCATTGATCACCAATACAATTAGAAACTCTGATGCAACCAACATAAACAAAATCAGAATGTATGTACTCAAAGCTAGATGGACCAAACCTTTTGTGCAGGGACACCATTGAAGACTCTACAACTCCCACCAAAGATAATAGTAAGTTGAGTTGAAGCATCTGGCTCTGTGGACCTTGAAACAAGAGTTTGAAATTAAACCTCTTGAGTTTCCCAAATTGATCTGCTAATTTAACAATTCATATAGATCCAAGTCTCGTCAATTGCTCACGCTCCTATAGTGTACTAAGAACTAACAAATCACAGAACTATAGGCTAAGAAAAAACTTCAAACACAAAGACAGATAAAGAGAAATGAGAATTAACGATTCAAATTGATTCCAGTTACTAGTGATACATACCTAGCTTCGTGAATCGATCTCTCAACGAGCAAGTCAAGTCCGGCGGAAACAGAACCGGTCCCGTCGGCGAAACTAGGAACGGGGAAATCTCCGTTTACCTCAGCCATGAGCCTCTCTGTGAATAATATCTGTCTTCTCCGTTTGATTGGGAATTGGTTCTCTTCTCTACGCAACGTTCGTTATTCGGTGTATTCATTATTCAATCAATTTTGTTTTCTTTTTGTTTTTCTCAGAAATATTCCAAAAAAACCTCAACTATTTGATTATTTTATATATCTAACTACTTATCTAATAAGTAATAATGCCTTACCAAAAAAAAAAACTACTTATCTAATAATACCTATTTATTTTCATTTGTTCTTGTAATATAGACAACTATTTAAAAAAATAAAATAGTGGACAATTTTGTTCGATGTGAAAAACTTAATACTCTTTACGCATCCTTTTTAGTACATGCATACCGCCGTTATCGTATTGCTAAAATAAATTAAATAAGATATATTAACACAAAGCTAACTATATAATTATGATGAAAAAATCAAAATATGTAAATTAGTCGAAGAACATTGAATCATTTTGATATTGAGGAACCAAAAATTAGAAAGAAATAAGCAAAAAAAAAAGAAATAGAGAAACGATTTGGTTTTTAAAGTTTGAAAATCTAAAAAGTAAAAATATATGAAAAGAGAATTAAAAATGAGACACTCATATCATTTTTCTATGATAATTTCCAAAAAGGCAAAAACGTATAAACTAAAAAAATACAAAGTAAATAAGAAATTTCTTTTCGTTTCAAAAAAAAAAGAATTAATTTTTTAAGGATAAAACTATAATTTGTTTTTAGAGCGTATGTATAATCTGCCAATATTTCTAGTTTGGGTTTTATTTGTCACTAATAAATTAGTTTGAGTTTTTTGACAACCGAAAAAGTTGAGGTTTTTTTGGCAAATTTTAATAGTTGAAGTTTTTTTTGGGAATTTTCTCTTCTATTTAAAACTCTATGTCGTAAAAGGTACAACAGTGGAAGCTTCCACTTCACCAACAATTCAGCTTATAAGCGGAGACCCAACTTAAAAAGTCCAATCCATAAAGATACCCCTTTAAGGAACTAAGAAATATAACAAATCCAACACAAAACCATGTGTGAGCCTATGAAGTAAAGTTGAAGTAGATGTTGTCGCCGTTCGCCGCTCATAGCCGATATGGTACGAAGCGTAAGGGAACTCCAAAACTACCGAAAACCGTCAGAGCTTCAAGAAATAAGTCCACAGGTTTTTAACTAGAGAATCCTACCAACTACATCATCAAATCTGTAAAGAAAAGATCTTCACAAGGGCAATGACTCCCGAACTCCAAAGAACATCAACGTAGATATTAAGCCGATGGAGCTTTTCAGCAACACCTAAAAACAAAAAGGAAAACACTCGTGTCCATAGATCAATTAGACAAATAGCCTCAATTGTAGATCATTCGCCATCTGAGATCGATTCCAGTGAGAAAAATCATCATTGATTATAAAAGCAAGCTTGATTCTTCTAGGTTTCATTGTTCATAAACCAATCGAACATCAAAATAGAGATTTACAGCTAAAAGCAATATTAGTGTGCAATGAAATTGTTTTCTTTTCTGCAACTTAAGATGTAACTCTTTGGATTGATTCCTGCAAATCGCAAACTCAAAAGATCAAATTGGATAATAAACACCTTTAAGCAAAAAAACACCTAAATTTCCAATAGAGGATCTATGAGATTATTGAAAGAAAAAAAAAAAAAAAAAAA
>Ga0041059_1001130_pt1 | contig 21302 bp, 15 predicted proteins | sample AraColnosormetaG_FD_56232 | JGI IMG/M metagenome (GOLD analysis project Ga0041059, IMG submission 56232) | Arabidopsis roots microbial communities from North Carolina, USA - Col MF nosort | ecosystem: Host-associated > Plants > Roots > Unclassified | place: USA: North Carolina | collected... | reverse complement strand
AAAAGTGCAATCAACAGGGGATACAAATAAATCTAATAGAAGTTCTAAGGATGGATTCATTGATAAGGGCAACTCTCGGGTTCATCAGATGGCTAACAGGTGAAAGGTAGATACCCTTGACGATAGATTCAAAAACTGGGTCAATCCACTGTCGTGACAAAGACCGCCATAACACTACCACTTCCTAATCTCAACTGTCGTTGATGAAACATAGAAGAGCAGGGTTTAAGAAACAATCTACCAAAGCCAATAAGCAGACAAGCCAATGTCTTGGTCGAGTCTACAAATATCTGGAATTCGTAGATCAGACATCCATTTGAACGTCTTTTGGATGCTAGACGTCTATGATCGAATCTCCACATTAGCCAGCAAAAACCGCATAGGGGCCAAGCGAATCCAGAAGGGTTCTAACCTAATCTTAACCACCTAACTAACGTAGAGATTACCCTAATCTAATCCATCCTCAAGAACCCTAATCACTACTCAAGCAACATTCTCAAGAACACAAACCCAAAATTTACTCAAATCATATCAAAACGTAGATCTAAACAAGCTAAACAACTTTACTAAAACAACTAAATGCAAAATCAAAATATATTAAGAGTAATTAAGTTTTCAAGATTTATAAAGACAAAGAAAAACTAAAGGATAAATGCTAGATCCTTTGGACAAATCCCAAAGTTATATATTTATAGTAAAATGTTGAAACCCTAGATTCACTAGAAGAAAAGAGACTTGAGGCGGTTTGGGCGGATGCTCGATCTTGGGGATCGAGTAAAGAGGGTGCTGCAAAGTTTGCGCCTTTGTGTCTATGCTCTGATCAATTGGTCGAGTAGATGATTCTTCCTCTCCTATCTGTATGCTCAGATGTCTGGTTGAGTGGGGAATGAGGAGGATCCGAAGTTGCTTTGATAGATCAACAAGTCTTGTAGAGTTGGTCACCCTTGGTCGAGTAAATGGGTCGAGTAGAGGATCGAGTAGGAGGGGCGAGTAGATCAATCTGCTGCTTCTACTGAGGCTGCCTTGATCGAGTAAGAGGGTCGAGTGAACTGCAACCTCCTCTGTAGCTGCCTGGATCGAGTAAAGAGGTTAAGTAGAATTCTTTTAAGCTTCTTCTGCACCTGAAAACACACCAAAACATGCAAGTGTATGCAAGATGATCCTAAATGCCTAAGTATGCAAAATAAGCTAAAATGGTGCAAAATGATATGATACAATGAGCAAATGCAAAGCTAAATGATGATAAACGCACACCTAAAATGAGTAAAATACAGTGTTATCATAGTGACTCTATTGGCTTTAAACCCATTCTCCTCAAAGTGAATAAGATTTGCTTTTTTGGTAGGCCTTTAATTAAAGGATCAACCAAGGTTTCCTTTGATCTAATATAATCCAATGCTATCACCCCACTGGAACGCATTTGTCGTATGTAGCATGTCTCCTTCGAATATGCCTTAACTTGTCATTGAAATTTTTATTCTTCGCTATGTTTAAGGCTGTCATATTATCAAAATGGATACATAGTACAGTTAACGGCTTTGACCATAGTGGAATATCTTAAATAAAATTCTTCAGCCATTTTACTTTTTCTAAAGTACTATCTTGTGGATGTCAGATTCGCACACTCATTTATTAATTTATTTATGGGACTAAAAACACTCAAAACCAAAATATAATGTAAATGCGATAAACAAAAACTATGAATAATGTTTGAAAAGAACGAATAAGAATAGTGATAGTAGTAGATCTTGTAATCAAGAAAAATGCATATGTCCCCAATGTACTTGGGGGCTCTATATTTATACAATATGATTTACAATTATTGACCATTAACCATCATGAATTCTCTTTAATATGTCCGTTTCGATTTCTAAATTAATGTCTTAACGTCTCTATTTGAATTCTTGTAGCCTCTTTATAGACTTCTCGACATTCGGCCCATTACCCATTCTCAAACTGCTGCCTCTTTCCCTGAAGTCTTCACTTCGTGGGATTGAGAATATCACTTCGGTTCGGTATTAAATCTCAGTTGACTTTCCCTCTCGTTCACCTTATGCTTACGTGGCAATCTTCGGTTTGGTTCAAACTTGGGTTCAGGATCCGACACTAACAATTAGCTCCCCAAGTCTTCTGAGCTGACACGCCAGTTTGAGGACTTTATTTCCTTAATGACGAATATTGCACAACACGATCTCCAATTTCCCGCCTTTTTAGCCATCAATTCCCTTTATTTTTGGACTACCCATATTTACACACATGACATCAATTCCCTCTTCCACTTCTCACACGACTCTAGAGGCGGTTTCATTCTCAGCCACAAGTTTGTATAAGGTATATATTTATTCTTCTTTCTCTTATGTGTTTTTACCTTGTTTTTTTTCTCTTCAAGACAAAAATTCGAATATTTTTATTCTTTCTACTACTCATGAAATTATGAACCCTTCATATCCGACAAGAAGCCTTGACTCCTCAGCCAAAAGGCCCAACTCACTTCCGATGACGAGAACCCTCCTCGCTGGTTTGTCAACTGCTCTACTAACCCAAACAACATAGCTAGTCCTCATTATACATCAGGGTGTACCCTTCAGTCTCTTGACTAGCTCTCTTGGTTATGTCGGATTCTGACTAAGTTTATTCAAGAATCCAAACACTCTTTTCCTACCGAATCGCCAGAGAACTATCGCCTGGGGTACTTCTGGTTTACTAGATCTATTTTAAGGGATGCATACTGACCTTCCTGCATGTTCCCAAATCGTTTGTCTAATTCCTTGGAATCATCACTGCGGTAGCCGAAGCTAGGTATATCATAGCTTCCTTTGGGTTGTTCGAAGGTGGTTCTTGTTCCATAGAAATCCCTAAAAGGTAAAAAATTTGTTTTTTTTTCTTTTTTTTTTTCTTTTTGACGAATGCTTCCTTCACCTTCTTAGAGTCCCTGATTCCCTCAGGGATGGAGACAGAAGGGAACATATTTAGAAGCTTCAAGATCCGTAAGGGGCTTACTTTCGGGGTTTGAAAAGTGGCGTCCCGAGCTCTGTGAACGCTTCTTGCTTCATGCTTATCATTCATCCAAGGTTAGATACATCTCGACCTCTGTTCTTTAACGGTTTTATCTTCATAACAATAATGCATTTTAAACGCCTACCCATACACTCGCTGTTATTTTTTTAAGGCCAATGAAATCATCAACGATATGATCGAATACTATGAGGGCCTTCTTCAAGACAAGGAAATCGAGCTGGACAATAGGAACAAGAAATTCTCTTCTCTTGACAAGGACCACCAAACCTTATCTGACTCTTTGAAGAAGAACCAAGAAAAGATCAAACACGTCGATCTCGTTGAAGATGAGCTATCAAGGGTAAACGAGGAGTTTTATACCTACTATTGGAGCGTCAACGACTTGCAAAGAGATTGGTTAGATGCTAGGGATGAAACTTCTCACTTTGAGGAAGAGGCTCGAACTTCCACAAACAACCTGGAGGAACTGAATTTGAAGTACCAGTCATTGGTCAAGTTCATGGAGCGTGATTTGGCAAAATCTGCCACAAAAGCTAGGAAGGGAGTTAAGGGTCGTTGTAGCACCCCGTATGCGGAAGTAGAAATCTGGGAAGCTAAGGGCAAGATAAAACTTTCGTGTAAGCTAAGTTCCATGGAAGGGTAAGGGAAAGGAGAAGTCCATGGAAGAAGAAAAACTTAGCTGGAGGACAGAGACGAGAAGGAAGGTCATTATTTCACATTCGCTTCAAACCCGTCAATGAAGCCCCCCAAGTTAAACACAAAAGTGAAACTCACGGACCGCGTTTCCAAAGATCCATCGAGCTCCTTTCGATTCACAGTCGTATCTTGAGAAAGGTAATCGGATGCCATGGCCTTTGTGCGAACCAAGGATGCTCGGTCTAGACCGAATCGAGAAAACTTGATCCAGGAGAGTGGTTTCCAAAGCATTGAGAACCAAGAAGAAATTAGAATAGAAAGGAAATATTCGGAATAGGAGGAATGATTCAATCGTTTAAAGGATCGAATCGAGTTTTCCCGATTAAGCTTCTAAGGAAAAGAACTTAAGAATCAGAAGAGTTTCTAATGAAAGGAACTTTAGTAATCTTTAGAAGAAAGGCAAAGCAAAGTTATCTAAGTGTTGGGAAAGCTAAGGAAGAGTGAGTGCGAGTTATATAGAGTGGTGAAGGGTTGAGCCATGCAAAGGAGCCGAACGAAGGAAACTTGGTGACCAAGTCGGCTCGCTTGGAGCCAAAGGCGAGAAGAATTGGTGCCCTAGTTCCTTGGTCGGACGCCATACAAGGAATGCGCCATATGTCGTTGCCATGCCCAAGGGCGTTACAGTCGTGGTATGGATTTAATTCAGAAGGCCATCAAGTTCCTTCAATTTAACAAAACTCGGACTAAGTTGGAGTCAGACATCAAGGAGGCTAAAAGCAATCTGATTCTTGTGAGCCAAACCCACGAGGAGGACTTTTCTGAAGATCAAGAGATTGTCGAGCTAAACAAGAATTTAGGCTTCTGGAAAGACCAGCTCGCCTCCCTTCCTATCTCGAACTTCGACCCTCAACACTTTGCACATTCTTCACCGCGTCTCCTGTTTCGTGAAAGACATCGCTACGGAGGTTTATCTAGCGCATGTTCAAGCAGGCGGGGGGGCTGGAGAAGTTATGCGGGTGGAGAGACTGGTTGCATGGGCTCTGCCACCGGGGAATTGGCTGAAACTAAATACGGATGGCGCTTCTCATGGGAACTAGAGTTAGAGATCGATTCAGCATTAGTGGTGGATTTTCTCAAGACGGGGATAAGTGAGACACATCCCTTGTCGTTCCTAGTACGTTTGTGCTACGGCTTATTATCAAAGGACTGGTTAGTCCGAATTTCACATGTGTATAGGGAGGCTAATCAGCTCGCGGATGGATTGGCGAACTATGCCTTCTCTCTACCGTTAGGATTACATCTTTTTGATTCTTGCCCAGATTGTATGTTACATTGTTTGGCAGAGGATGATCGAGGGGCTGCGCACCCGAGACAAATCCGTGTGTAAGCTTTATTTTCTTCATTAATAAATAGAGGGAGACACTGTCTCCTCTCGACTTACCAAAAAAAAACCAAAAAGTGACTGTCCTCATAGAGGAAGAATGTGATGAAAATGATCTCTCCATAATGGAAATGGTGGTGAAATAATCTCTCAAAAGAAGAGAAAGTTGGTGGAATTGATAAACGTAGACGTTGATCCAATTTGGTATACAATTCGATGAAACATCTAGTTAGAAATATGACGAGATATTACTGTCCCACTCTAAATTTGATCAAGTATCTAGTCAAATGATCAATCAACAATCATCTTTGGATCTCATGCGGTTGCGAAAAAAATCAAAATTTGAATTAAAGGTAGACCAAGGATTAACTGTAAAAATGGTATGGGAATATAAATATACTAGATAAGATTCACCTATTTAGTCGGTGTATAAATGTAAATTTTTATTGATAGTATTTAAATTTTGGATAATAAAATAGTAATCTACTCGTTGTTTTTCTATTTAATTTATTAATTTTTGTTTTAAACAAAATTTCAGTATTATGCATTATATTATATTATACATTTCAATACAACACATTCAATCTCATTGATGATATTTGCATTCTAAAATAGTAATCTACACACTTTTCTATACTTAATTTAGTATTTAGAAAACAAATTTTCGTTTGGATATACTTCTATCCATTGCTCCTATTAGATTGGATATACTACTATCCTCCATCCACTTTTGAAGCCTCAAGTCACTCAGCCTCGTCTGAATCAATCTTCCTCCTACCAATTCCAGGAGAGTTCTCCCGCTTCTTTCTCCTGTTTATCAGAGGGAATCTTTCAAACACCATCCTTGTTTCCATGGCGATTTTGTTGTTGCGCTTGTGTCACACAACCATCCCCTATTATGAACGATGCTCTTCAGAGACCGTGTTCTCTAGGGGTTTCAACGGCTCATCAGTTCGGTGCTTCGTCACCTCTGTCTTGCCAGCCAAATTTAAGATTGTTTTGTCTGTCCTAGTAGCAGATTCAATCTCGAGTAACCTAGCACTTTGTGTGTTTTGTGTGGCGTCATCTCACTTATTCGCTCTAGTGTTATCAGTGTTAGGACTGCTTTTATCTATCTTTCTATGAGCTTTTATCTTGCTTTCCAATTTGCTTTTGGATCAGGGAGTTTGTTAGCTTTGGCTCCTCCCTTTGTAACATTTCCCTCTTTTGAGGATGATTAGTATGGTATTAAATCTTGGTACACAAAAAAAAAAAAATTTCATCTCACACATTCTATTTTGCAATACATTCGTAAACTATCTATTTCAATTCATAATAATAAACTCATTTGAATTCTACAGACTTCATCTTAAGTGATAACAAGTTCATATCAAAATAATATTTATATCCGATAAAATCTATATCATAGTTAATAAAATAATTAAGAATTAAGAAAACATAATTAAGAAAAAAAAACAAAAATCCATTAAAAAAATATAAAAGAAACATATTAAATTTTTATAATTTTTATATATGGCATAATCTCGTTAGTTAATTTTACCACATGCAAAATAAATTTAGTGAGTTATAATTAATAAATTAAAATTTACTAAATTCTCGTTAAGTTATTGAAAAGTCAATCCTAGAAACTATTTTTATCAACAAAAAAAAAATTATGTTTTCATTTATAACTACATGCGTTAAAATTCTAAGAATAAAACATAAGTATAAGTTTGCAGTTTTTGATGCAAAACCTTCCATCGTAGGATACGTTGAAATTCTAAAAATAAAATAACAATTGTTAGGTTATACGAATTGAGAATTCAAAAAAGATTAAGTAGCAAGATATGGGGAAAACGGCTAAAATCAACCCCAACTCTGACCCCCTGTACTTACCAATCCAAACCTTCATAAATTTAAATAATAAACCTGAACTATATAATTAGTAGCCAATTTTAACAAATACATGTTATTATATAATGTAACAAATATGAATTATGTAACCTTTAACCAGTTGAATAAAATGAATGACTCATATATAAAAGAACAAATAATTACGACTTAACAATTCTAATCGATATTAACAAATACAAAAAATAATGTTAAAATTGGCTAATGATTACATAGTTCAAGTTTATTATTTAAAATTTATGTGGATTCGGGTTAATAAGGGCAGGAGATCAGAGTTTGGATTGAAAAAACCCGCATAAAAATAGTTGGAGTTGATTTTGGCATTTTTTAGCAAAAATATGCTCGAGAACCTTTAAAGTTTTGCAGAGCTAAGTGAAGAAAAGCCTGAGCAGAGAGAAAAAGACGTAAGTGGAAATGGGAGATGAGTTATCTTACATACTATAGATTATTCCAAAATCCTCGGTAATTAAATCAAATTCCCGGTTACAGTTTGCAGCTCACCATTTCAGTTCTATAGATTAATAAGGAGGTATTCAGTCAATCATTTGGAATAATTTGTGTTAAGATGACAAATTAGATGTTATAAATGTCGAAAAATCTCATGATTTTAAGGTAAAAATACATTAAAACACAATGTTTTTCTACTAATAATATTTTATAAATTCAATATTTTGTTGCACACTAAAAATAAACCACCAATCTTGTAATTGACTTGGCCCGGCTCTTTCCTGATTTTTAGTTTTCTTTGTTTTAGTTAGTTTAGTAAAAACTATTTTTAGTACATGTGTTAAGTATATTTTATTATGAGTGTATATAAAGAAAAAACTATATAACAATAATAAGTTTAAGACTAAAAAATACTGCAAGTAAATACGACTTTGTTTATCTTTTTGAATCATGAGATCAATCACTTGGTTTATAGTTTTCTGTGTTTTCATGTTCATCGCTTTAAACCATGTTAAAGGTAACATATTATCTTTTGATTCAGATTTTTTATTTGCACCAAGAAAAAATATTTATTGATTATTTATATATGAAAAACTTGTATTAAATTTTAAATATCTTGTTCTATAAATCTTTACCCAATACTTTATCTACATTTTAAATCTATTTTATGGTTAATTGAAAATAGGACAAGTGAAACCAACAGGATGTCAAGGTGGACAAAGGTACCGTGGAAAATGTGGCACTAACGGAACCAAGACGTGCGTAAAAGATATGATGCTACCTAAACTATTTAAAACTAAGCGTTGTGATTGTCAAGACATGCTTGGGACATTCAAGGGCTGGCATTTCTGCACATGTTACAGTGGTCGTCCTGGTTGCTAAGTTTCACTAATAGCTATAAAATAAAAATCTATTTACTAATACCTATAAGAGAAATAACAAGAATTTCAAGTGTTTTGGTGTTGATCTAACATATGATATATATAGCCTTCTGTTTCTTAGTTATTTTTTTACTCTGATAAAGTAGAAAAAATCATGAGTTAATATTCTAAAAGTAGTATATACGCGCATCTCAATAAATCCATTTTTTCTTTCATTCTTTGGGTTAACTTGATGTATAGTGCTGGATAATAACAAAAGAAAAAAAAACTTTAAGTATTTTACCATCTCATAATTAGTAATTCTTTATTCCATTATATAACTAATTATATCTTATAAGTTTTGTGACATTATTGAGAGAGTGTTTTAGTGTTGTTGACGACAAACTCTATTTTTATTTTGTGTGTTGGTGTAGGAATTAGCATCTTCGACAACACCAACTTAAATCGAAGGAAGTACAAATTAAACTGAGAATTCAACTATTCTGGAGTATCCAAGTTAAACATGTTAATGGGCCAAAATAAGGAGATCGCCAGACGATTTTGGTGAAAACAAGGAAGTCGCCATACGATCTCGATCCAAATTAGGAAGATCGCCCAACCGACTTCCCAATTTGAGGAAAAAGAAGCTTTCCTTTTTGATAAAGGAGAATGGTGAAAAGAATGGAATATATAAAATTTAGGAGGGGTTATTGGTTTATAGATTTATAAGGAATTGGAAATCCAAACAAAAATAATTTGTTATTCAATCATTGATTTTAAAATTCTAATTAAAATCATGTTATTGATTTGATGATTTATAAATACTAGTTAAAATTCTTTATTATTCGTTTAGTCATTTGTTTTTGGATTTGAGAATCCAAATTATGTTTTAAATGGAATTGAATGGATATGAAAGAGAAAAATAGAAGGACTCAAATCCATGGGTAAACACATGTTATTTTAAAATCCATATATCTTGATTTCATAATTAATAGAGATTTTCAGATTCTATATAGATTTACAAATCAATAAACCAATAACACCTCTTTAAGCTCCGAAGAATTCGAAGTTTAGCTTATCTTTAAACCGTCTTAATAATGTATATATAGAAGGGTTTGTCCTCTATTTTTGGCATCCGCAATTTAATACTAAAAACTCTAGTTTTCTACATTGTTCTTAAGCACAACAAATATATTATTGATGTATTTTAAGATCAATGTATTTGTTTGTTAAATTTGAAAGTGATTAAAGAGTAAATCATTATTTGATTATACTAGTGAGTTTAGAACAAAAATATTAAGTACATTTCTTTTACTTTCTATAAATTACCTAATATTACATATCTACGAATTATCTCATATGAAAATATGCTTTAGATCTCCAAAATCTTAGGACCAATCCTGTACATATATAATCTTGTGTCAGCCCAGTACATATATAATCTTATGAATACAAAGACTCATCGTTAACGCTGAATTACATATCTCCTTCGTACCATTCCTTCAGGTCTTCCATGGCTTCCGAATCAACATGGACTCCAGCTGACTTCGGAAGGTTCGAGATTATGCTATCATTGTCAACACCAGACAAAGTAGACTTTGGATACATTGCCAAGTATCTGGGAAAGCCTGTAGAAGAGGTCGTAAACCAATACAACGAGCTCTTGAGCTCGAATGATCCGACGATGCAAAGGTAAGAGATTATTTCTTGTTCTTGGGTTATTTTTGCTAATTTCTTGACCAATCTAAATGAAATATGAATATGAATGATCCAAAAAAGGCGAAAAATGTTTTTTCAAATATGTAAAAGTGTATGTATATTGGTTTTCTGTACCAAAACTGTCTTATGGTATGCTTTTTAGTACTTCTCCGGTTATTGAGGTTTTGGTATTGCTACTACATGGACAAATAACTTTATATAGTCAGTTGCAATCTAACATGATTACTCGAAGCCAATTTGCAAATACGAAAGAAAAAACAAAGTTACAACAAAACTGACGACAAACCACTGAACTATAAACTCTTTTCACGGATTTATTAGCACCAAATTACCTGATCTTATCGTCGACGGATGATAAGAAAATGAATAATTATACTACAAATTTTACTACAGATCTCTAAATATATACTCCATAAAATGTATAATCACTAGATATTTATACAAAAGACAAAATTACTTCACTAATAAAATTATGCAACTTACTTTACGATATTTCCAAAATTCAACTCTCAAGACAATATGAAGACAAACTCATCAATTACACAATATGAAGAGGTTGCCGACTCAATACTTCAATATCGAGCCAAAATCATCAATCCCCCAAGAGATAAAGTTTGCCTATTCAAGACACCAAAAAGACAAAATCATTAGTCAATGAAAGCTTACTCAACATTTAAGGTGCCACATCAAGGATTATGCAAGACAACTTATGTATCATTTGTATAAATAAAAAAGAAAGAGTGTGTAGAGAGTAGAGTGAATTTTCAGAGATCATTTTACAAACTCCCTTCATACTTGTTCTTACTCTCAAAGCTTTTAATCTTTGTTCTTGTATTTTGAATCTTGTATTTTCTATCCAATTTAATAAAGTAAGTTTTAATCATATAATTTTTTATACCTTTACTCTTTAATAACTTTCAAAGTTATATCTTTGTACAACAACTAATATATAATTTTATTTATATTATAAAATCTGGGTTTTAAGACGAACTTTATCCTAAAAAGAACAATGGTACTTTGACCCATTGTCTTGTTTCTTTCATCGAAGGTCTTTCTTTGGGCTTTCTAAAAAGGTATTACATGCCAAGTTCGGCCTCACGGTCTAAAAGCTGTCAAGTCATATAGTTTTAACCAAAAAAAAAAGAGAGATGCAACACGAGGACTTCCCGGGAGGTCAGCCATCCTAGTACTACTCTCGCCCAAACACGCTTAACTGCGGATATCTGACGGGATCCGGTGCATTAGTACCTAAAGGTCAATGTAGAAAACACATCCACTATAAATATGAAGGTTCTTGGTTTATAGTTTTCTTTGTTTTCATGTTCATCGCTTTAAACCATGTTAAAGGTAACATATTATCTTTTGATTCAGATTTTTTATTTGCACCAAGAAAAAATATCTATTGATTATTTATATATGAAAAGCTGGTGTTAAGTTTTTAATCTCTTGTTCTATAAATGTTTACATAATACTTTATCTACATTTTAAATCTATTTTTTGGTTAATTAAACATCAAACCTTTTGGGCGTAAACAAGTCTCTAGCTTGATCAAGAAACAAAATTTTCTTATTCTGTTTGCCAGACCTAATGTAATTCACTACTCTCACACATTTTCTTCAAAAGAAATCTTTCTATTTCTACAAGATCATATATATCTCATGCAATGCATATAATTTATATATATATTTGAATATCTGGAAGTTCAAGCCCGAAAACCTTACATCTCCTAGTGGCGGGATCATATTAAATTTATTTCCTTTGGAGAAGAGATCTCTCACTCGAATGTCGAAACTAGGAGATTTACCACTAGGTCAACCCCACATTGGTTTAATATATATATTTTTTTGTCTACATCAATATAGTAGATTAATGTCATTTTATGGTTAAATATTTCTAAAATTATTCGATCAGGATTTTTGTTTATGAATATAAAGATACAAACCAATGTTTATTAAATTTTTAACAATTTATTGTCCAGTAGATTTTAATAAACTTGGAGGAAGAGGATAAAGAAGACTCACTTCATTACCACATGAAGATGATCGGGCTACATCGTCGGGTTGATAAGCATGAGTCGTGGCAAAGCAATACACATTCTTAAGAACCTACACATCTGTGAGGATTTTCATTCGTCCATCAAACTCATCTCCAAAGTTTAGAAGAGAAAGTTTAGACCGGAATTATTTTCACCATTTCTAAGATGGCTCATGCTTTTGCATTGATTATTGGTGAAAGTAAACCGGAAGACGGAAGACTCTTTCCCTGTGCATACACATGCTCTATTTTATTTTTATTTTGGCTCAACATTGATAAAAATTGATTTTGTTTTTAGTTAGTAGTTTTTTTTTCTTGTCGTATTTTAGTTAGTAGTTTAGAAACTATCATTCAAGAAATCAAAATTTGCTTTAAATTGATAAAATTGACAATAAAGATAAATGGTGAACTAAGTCTCAAAAGTCAAAACTATCATTCAAGAAAATATCAAAAAAATTCTTTAGATTGATAAGAAACAGCGTAGGAGAATGAGAAAAGTGGATGGAACAAATACTTCAAGTTTACTTAACTGTTTGAACCAAAATTTCTGTTTAAAAAGAAAAACAACATCGTTTTGGAATTTTAACAGAAACTGTTGACGACTTTACTTTGTTTAATTAGTCTGTCACTTGACTTAACAATACCCTAAATTTGGTAAAGTCAAAGAAACTTCATAATTAATAATAAAATTAATTAAAATTGGTAATTTAATTCACCCAAAACAAAATTGACATTTTTTTTCAAACTGATGTTTTTTGTCGTCAAACTTTTCATTAAAATCCAAAGAGGATTACAAGGTGATAAAGAGCCCAATTACACAAAAGATAAACTCAATTAGCCCAAAATTACAAGAAGAAACAAGAGAACATAGGTCTAAAAGGGACACGTGTGAAGATACGTGTATTGATGCATGCTGGAAGTGGAAAGGCACAGCCACCACCATCTCCACCGAGCTGAACCACCGATCAATCCTTCGACTTTCACCATAGAAAAGCTTTTTCTGACCAAGGATTTTACCGATCTTCAGCTTCAAACTCCAATCACCTTGCTTTGCTACCTTTTGCTAAACTCTCCGATTGTAAAAAACAGAGATTAGCAAGCCATCAGATCTATGAAACACGGGAAGACGCAGCGGGCGAGAGGGCAAATCAGTCGTAAACACACTCTCTTGATATGTTCTGCACCAGCCAACGAAATCCTCTCAACACGATTTGAAACCTTGAGGTGATACCTTCTTCCAATTCCGATTACGGCCACGATTAGGATATGAAGGATTTATTCTTCTCATGATCGAAATCGAGCAGCCAATGATCTTAAAAACTCTCAATTAAACGTTCGGATTTTGATTCTTCTTTACTGGAAGAGAATTTAGATTCTGCAAAAGGATTGAGGAAACAAAATCAAAATAGCCAAAACGGCTAAAAGAGAACTCACGCTTAGGTGAGAAGGTACATATCCGGATTTAGCCGGCAAAGAACTGATTTTAATTGGAAAACAAAAAATACATAAAGCTTCCTCTCTCTAAAGGATATGAGAGAGATAAGAGAGAGAAGCTTTTTTAAAGGTTGCGGTAATGGACCGACTTTCAAACTGATGTTTTAAATAATATTTTTCTGCTAAATAATAAACAAAAACATATAAATAAAAAAAATACACAACCACGAACGATCGACAATTGGGCTCAATCGGATGGAAAACCCACATAGCATTCATTTAATTCATATAAAAACCATTTCAGCGAGAAAAAATGTAATTGGGCTTTTCCTTACCGGATTTGAAAGTGAGCCCAATAGATATAAACCCTAAGAACTCAGTAATTAAAGCCCAAAACGACAAAACCCCGTTTTCTTCGTTTTACTTAAAAGAAAACAAAGCTCCCGCCGCCGCCGTTATCACGACGACCACCGTGCGATACCCTAAATTTCAACGTTGATTCCACTTTGTCAAGTTTGTATCTTTCCCACTTTGATTCCGATTTGTTAAAGATTTGCAGATTAAAAGTTTTCTTTTTGAAGAAATCCATGAGTGCCCAAATGGAAGAACCAGAGACTCTCGGCAAAAGAAAAGAATCTGAAAGTTCAAAACTTCGTTCTGATGAAACTCCGACGCCAGAACCAAGAACGAAGCGTAGAAGTCTTAAACGTGCTTGTGTACATGAAGTTGCTGTTCCTAATGATTACACACCAACGAAAGAAGAGACGATTCATGGGACGCTTGATAATCCTGTCTTCAATGGAGACATGGCCAAGACTTATCCTTTTAAGCTTGACCCTTTTCAAAGTGTATCTGTAGCTTGTTTAGAGAGAAAAGAATCGATTTTGGTATCTGCTCATACTTCAGCTGGTAAAACTGCTGTTGCTGAGTATGCTATTGCAATGGCGTTTAGAGATAAGCAGAGAGTTATTTACACTTCTCCTTTGAAAGCTTTGAGTAATCAGAAGTATAGAGAGTTGCAACATGAGTTTAAAGATGTTGGTTTGATGACTGGTGATGTTACTCTTTCACCTAATGCTAGTTGTTTGGTTATGACTACTGAGATCTTGAGAGCTATGCTTTATAGAGGATCTGAAGTGTTAAAGGAGGTCGCTTGGGTTATTTTTGATGAGATTCATTATATGAAGGATAGAGAAAGAGGAGTTGTTTGGGAAGAGAGTATTATTTTCCTGCCTCCTGCTATTAAGATGGTATTCCTTTCTGCGACTATGTCGAATGCTACTGAATTTGCGGAATGGATATGTTATTTGCACAAGCAGCCATGTCATGTTGTGTACACAGATTTTAGGCCAACACCTCTGCAGCATTATGCTTTTCCTATGGGTGGGGGTGGACTGTACCTTGTGGTTGATGATAATGAGCAGTTTCGGGAGGATAGTTTCGTTAAGATGCAGGATACTTTCCCCAAACCGAAATCTAATGATGGGAAAAAGAGTGCGAATGGCAAATCTGGTGGTAGGGGTGCTAAAGGTGGAGGTGGCCCTGGTGATTCTGATGTTTACAAAATTGTAAAGGTATGTATATTAATTATGGTTGTCCTATGTTGCTGCTTGTGGCGCCGATCACACGTCATACTTCTGCTCTTGAAGTTTTACTTTACTGCTCTGAGGTAGTACCAAGAGTGTAGTATCAAGGCACAAGTTATATATTGACTCTTATTTGTTGTTGCAGATGATCATGGAGAGAAAATTTGAACCAGTCATTATCTTCAGCTTCAGTAGAAGAGAGTGTGAACAGCATGCATTGTCAATGTCAAAACTCGATTTTAATACAGATGAAGAGAAAGAAGTTGTGGAACAGGTGTTTAATAATGCAATGCAGTGCTTGAATGAAGAGGATAGATCCTTACCTGCCATTGAACTGATGTTGCCACTGCTCCAACGTGGTATTGCTGTCCATCATTCTGGTCTTCTTCCTGTCATCAAGGAATTAGTGGAGCTTCTTTTTCAGGAAGGACTTGTGAAAGCGCTTTTTGCCACAGAAACCGTAAATGTTTTGGAATTAGCTTGTCTTTTTCAGCTGTTAAACGCTCTTTTGTGCTAATTAATGATTGTTCCTCAAATGCTGCTCTTGTAACAGTTTGCTATGGGTTTGAATATGCCCGCCAAAACTGTAGTGTTTACTGCTGTTAAGAAGTGGGATGGTGACAGCCATCGTTACATTGGGTCTGGTGAATATATCCAGGTGGGTGGTAGTTTGTTGACGTAAGTGGTGAATTTGATGTAATATCACAAAATGATATTGTAGTAATTGTCTGTTTATATTGAATGCTTGTAGATGAGCGGCAGGGCTGGACGTCGTGGAAAGGACGAGCGTGGCATCTGCATTATTATGATTGATGAACAGGTAATTTTATAAGTAATTTGATTGGAGATAATTACATCAATTACCGGCAACCAACTAGTAATTCCCATCCAGGAAGATCCGATATATCTCTACTGAGTATAGTTATATGACATAGGAATATACGGCATCCTTTATTATTTTCAAATTATATGCATTAAAGGATAGCATCTTTTATACTGTCTTCGAAGAGGATCCTTTATTATCTCTACTGAGTATAGTTATATGACATAGGATAATTTTCATTTGTTCTTCAACAGATGGAGATGAATACACTCAGGGACATGATGTTGGGAAAACCAGCCCCTTTGCTTAGTACTTTTAGGCTGAGTTACTACACAATTTTGAATCTATTGAGTCGTGCCGAAGGACAATTTACTGCTGAGCATGTTATAAGGCACTCGTTCCATCAATTCCAGCATGAAAAGGTAGCTGTTGGATGGTCCTTTTACTCTCTAAATTTTATCTACAAATTTTTTATGCTAATTTACGCTGGTGTTCCAACCTCAGGCTTTACCGGATATTGGGAATAAGGTGTCCAAACTTGAAGAGGAAGCTGCCATTCTTAACGCTTCTGGAGAGGTGCTCTCAGGAAATTATAATATGACGTCTGTAAGATTATTTGGGTCTGTTCTCACTTCTTTAATTATTCGCAGGCGGAGGTTGCTGAATACCATAATCTACAATTTGACATTGCTAAACATGAAAAGAAACTTATGTCAGAAATAATTAGGCCTGAAAGGGTGCTTTGTTTTCTTGATACTGGTCGGCTGGTAAGTATACATTAAGTTCAGATTCTTGATCAAAGCCTAGAGATATAAGTCATTGATTCCATTCTGCAACCTGCAAGTGGTAGATTGGTTTCTTTGTTATTACTCCTTATGTTGGGAAAAAATATCACGTTCTAAAGCTATAGTATACTTCACTCTAAATGATTTACTGATTATAATCTCATATAAGTTCTCATCTATGATCAGACAAGAAAAGTTAGTAACCAAGCTCTACAATATGTTTTCCTCTCTAGCTATGGTCATAGGTTGTACCCAGATCGTTACATGTTAATCACCTTCGTATAATGTTTAAAAGTTGAATGCTCATGGGTTGTTCCATCATGCTTTTCCTCTAGGTTATGACAAAAAATTCTTTGATGGTTTGTTACTTTGGTCAAAAATTAAAGCTAATTATACAGTGGAAATGTATTGTATATTTGTATATGACTGTAAGTATTTGAAACAACAGGAGCTTCACAGTAACTTTATGGGACAAGTGTTTTATGTGTAGGTTAAAATAAGAGAAGGTGGAACGGATTGGGGCTGGGGAGTTGTCGTTAATGTTGTAAAAAATTCTTCAGTTGGAACTGGTTCCGCCTCTTCACATGGTGGCGGATATATAGTGGATACTCTACTTCATTGCTCTACTGGTTTTAGTGAAAATGGCGCAAAGCCAAAGCCATGTCCTCCCCGTGCTGGGGAAAAGGGTGAAATGCATGTGGTGAGCACATTTTCATTGTCACTGGACTTACATGTTATTATATTTGCATGAGTGCTGGAGTTTTGAGAATTTTGCTTTTGCGTTTTTCAGGTTCCTGTTCAGCTACCCTTAATTTCTGCTTTGAGCAGACTAAGGATATCAGTTCCTTCTGATCTTCGGCCAGTGGAAGCAAGACAGAGTATACTACTTGCATTACAGGAGTTGTCAAGTCGCTTCCCTCTAGGGTTCCCAAAACTCCATCCAGTCAAGGTTTCTTTTTAAGCTGTTAAAGTAGTGCTATCTTCGATGAAAGGCTTTACACAATCTTTTAACTTACTGCCAATATGCATAAATCATATGCTTGTTGATTTTTTGTTGTCTAAAATGACTGAAATGCCTTCCTTTTGTCTAAAATGACAGTGTATATGGACTCATCGATGTCGTATTGCTTACTGTGTTTTATGCTAGGCTTTAATTTTTGAAGTAATAAATTAGTAGAAGATGGCATTCAGGTTTCATTGGTTTTATAATAATCTACAGGATATGAATATTCAAGACACAGAGATAGTGGATCTGGTCAGCCAAATCGAAGAAGTTGAGCAGAAGTTACTTGCTCATCCGATGCACAAGGTCGTGCTAAATGTAGTATTTCTTTGAGCTTCTGAACTTAAAGAAAAGAAGACAAAATATTGTGAAAGCATATTAAGAACTTAAACAATATATTAATATTTCTATTGTCTCATTTTTTATGTGTTGCAGTCTGAAGATGATCAACAAATCAAGAGTTTCCAGAGGAAAGCGGAGGTGAATTATGAAATTCAACAGCTAAAATCGAAAATGCGTGATTCCCAGGTATATTACTTACTCTCTCACCCATGAGTAAATGATGCATGGAATCCTTTATTATGTGTGTCCTATCTGCAAGGAATATCTCCTTTCCAGTAGGGTTGTTACTTGGCATGATAAATTCTGCTTGTATCCAATTTGTACTGCTTTCGATTTTCCTATACTTTTTTCCCGTTTAGCTACGTATAGACTAAAACAATATAATAGGGAGACGAACTTTTACGTTTAAAAGCAAACAAATTGTAGAATGTTCATTGATTACTAGACTCACTGCTAGAGTTTAAGATTTCTTTTCATCCCTCTTGTGTCTTACAGCATATTTTTTTTTTTTATCTCTGCAGCTCCAAAAGTTTCGAGATGAGCTTAAGAACCGATCTCGGGTATTAAAGAAACTTGGACACATTGATGCTGATGGTGTCGTCCAGGTAAAGGGACGAGCTGCGTGCTTGATAGACACAGGGGATGAATTGCTTGTCACTGAACTGATGTTTAATGGTATGACAACTGCTTTAGCTACACAGTTCTAAGTGTAGGCCTTTTAGGTGACTGAGGCAGTGTATAATGGTTGTATCACACTATATATAATTGCGTTGTGTGTTCCTTACCTACCAGGTACTTTTAATGATCTGGATCATCACCAAGTAGCAGCCCTTGCAAGCTGTTTCATTCCTGTTGATAAATCAAACGAACAGGTAAATTTAAGGAATGAACTTACCAAACCATTGCAGCAGCTCCAAGATAGTGCACGGAAAATAGCAGAGGTAATTTAATTTCCCAGCTGAAAGCTTGTTTATTTATCTGTGCGAGCTATTACTTTTTGGATTCCTCATTGTTTTGTGATGCCAGATACAACATGAATGCAAACTGGAAATTGACGTGGAAGAGTATGTGGAATCCACCATCAGGCCTTTCCTGATGGATGTTATCTACTCTTGGTCAAAGGTTGGTATTACTTAAATCTCAGAAATACTGATTTTTTTTAACAGACATGAGAGTACTTTCTGTGGATAAACATGTGTTAATAATTACCCTATTTTCTCAGTAGAATCAAGGGATTATTCGATAGAATACCCAACTCTCCTGAACCACCTTTACCCACTAGTCCAAGTTTGTAGATGCACTCTTTATTGTAATCTCTTACTCTAGCTAACTTGACTACTATATGTCATGGAGATAGTAAGCCTCTGAGAGTCTGAGGTCTCTTTATGTCTTATAAGCTTAAAAAATGAAAACCTGAGTAATAACTTCGTACATGTTAGGAACAACTTCTGTATTATGCACAGTGAATGTCAATTTGTTCATTCTTGGATCTTGAGCTCAACAGAAATTTGATATTCTTGATTATTTCTCTTTGAAAGGGCGCAAGCTTTGCAGAGATTATACAAATGACTGACATATTCGAAGGTAGTATCATCAGAAGTGCTAGAAGACTCGACGAGTTTTTGAACCAGGTAATGTCACCAAACTCTGCAATTACCTTTCTCTAAACCTCTAAGAAATCCGATGACACTTTGATTGGTGATTTCCTTCAGCTTCGAGCTGCAGCAGAGGCAGTTGGTGAAAGCAGTTTAGAGAGCAAGTTTGCAGCTGCTAGCGAGAGCTTGCGACGAGGTATTATGTTTGCAAATTCGCTTTACTTGTAAGTACTCTCTTGGAGAATACAGCTTGCTGTATTGGGTAACCATGGGACACAGCATGTTGAAACATAACTTCATAGAGAAATGCTTGTTTGTACTTTCCTATGTATCTCGAATCGCGACGATAGCTCTTTGTTTGCCAACAAGTTAGATAATGAAGAAATTTGCAGAGCTCATAAGGTATCTGATTATATTCTAATTTAACCAGCTTGAGGCTGGGATAGCTTGGTGGTTTCAACATAGTTGTTTTGCTTTTACTTCCATGAATTAGGCTTCAACAAAATGAATCAGAGAGAGTATGAAAGTGAAGTAGATATCCAAATAAGTTATTCTCGTTGCAAAGCATTTAAAATAAATCACGTATATTTTATGAGGTCGTTTGTATTCTGTAACATCCCCGTTCACGAAAAAGAATTGACCCATATATTGCAATTTTACCTTAAAAATTTGATAAAATGCAAGATGGTTATATTAAAGAAGTCGAAAAAATAATTAATGACAAGTGAATCCTCCTATAGCGAATAATTAATTACCTCACAACTCAAACGCTCTTGTGCTTCTAATCCAGCGAGATGGAATCAAGACAAAAATGCCTAGATCCTCACACTTCTCCCGGAAACGATGATGTCGAAAAGACGACTTTGAAACGTCTCGGTAGAAACCTTTAAATTAAGCAGATCTCGAGATCTCGATCAGATCTTTTGAGTCGAGACAAGGAGCGATCACCAATCTAACCGGGTCACACCGAACTCACACAAGCATGGCAAGAGATCAAACCAGAAAGACAGTAAGACAAAATCCAGTAGTAAACAGAGAAGTACAATCCGGCTACAACTAAACCTAAACGATGACTCAACTAACGATGTATTAAAAACTTGTGGCCTCACTATTATTGGGCTTCAAAAAGATTAACAGCCCAATGTTAAATTGAGCCCAGATGGAGGATTACTTTAGTTTTATACTATATTATGGATAAAGGACATGACATCATCATCAGAAAACCACAAAGTCCCACCTTATTTAACTGAAATATTAACCACTCCAACAACAAGCCACGTGTCAAACCTTTCTTCATATGAAGGAAAGAATCCACCATTCCAAAGCAGCATGAAGCATCACGATGACGTAAGCAACCAAAAAGATTTTCCGGTGAGACTTAACGTCGCCTTTCCCATCAAGCAAAACTGCTTCAAAATTTGAACGACAAGGCTTATGAAGCCCAGACTCTTAAACTTCCACTCTTTCTTCCTAATGAAGAAACTTGATAAGATTATTAGAAACAAAGGCAAAGCGCTAAAGAACGGCGATGACAAACCGGATTCACCGGTAACTATACCTAGAACTCACCGTACGGTATTGAAACGACAAAGTTAGACCTCGTCCGAACACAAGCTCGCAAACATACCAGACGGCATATGAAACAAATTATTGGGGATAGAGTAGAATCTCTTGTGATATATTTTGTGACAGAGTTATGTCCTATAATTTAGGGATTCGAGTTTATTTTATACGATGACTCTCTTGTAT
>Ga0041059_1001129_pt1 | contig 21309 bp, 8 predicted proteins | sample AraColnosormetaG_FD_56232 | JGI IMG/M metagenome (GOLD analysis project Ga0041059, IMG submission 56232) | Arabidopsis roots microbial communities from North Carolina, USA - Col MF nosort | ecosystem: Host-associated > Plants > Roots > Unclassified | place: USA: North Carolina | collected 2013-09-02 | reverse complement strand
ATACTGCCAATTGGGCTTTTACATTAATAACTTTGGCCGANAAAAAAAAAAAAAACGAAACAATCCAATTCCCGAATTTACCAAGACGCGAAACTAAGTGGACTGTGCAATCTCTTTTATACATTTTTAATCGATCGTCTAACAACATATAAAAAGCAAATTCAATTGCAATTCAACAACGAAGGAGTAAAAAGATCAACTTCCCTCCTGCTACGTGGTCCACTCTTATTAGCACAAACATCACTAATTTTCCTGCGAAAAATAGCTGTGTCTATATATTTAAACCTTTTTAATTACATCAATTCAATAAAAACAGAAGAATAAATAAATAATTCCGAAAATCCCGATGATGACTGAAAGAGATATGCCCGATCTTCCACGCCACAGTAGTGGAGCTGTGGAGAAAGAAGACAAAACTGTAATAATGTTCATTATTACAATTTTCACTGACAGTTTTTTTCCATAAAAAGAAGCTACCACAATTACTACTAGCAGTAAAAATAAAAGAAATCTGAAATATAATAATAACAACCAAAAAGTGAAAAAATCAAACCACACCGTCCCACTAAGAGGATTAAACGGTAATTTGCTCTATCACGTAATATAAATGACGTGGCATCATCGTGTCTAGTCAGCTTCTTCTTTAATAACCTCTTCAGCTTCAGCTATCACACTGCACCTATAAAATCAACCAATCTCGTTTTAACCCCAAACCAGAAGAAGAAACAAAAATCGAAATTCTCATCAATAGCAAAAAAAAAATTACTCTTAGATTTTCCTCAAAAACCTTAATCAATCGCCGGGAAAATGAATATTCCGGTGACTATTTCCTCCATTACTGTTTCTAATAACGCTGTTTCCGACAATCGTCGTCATGTTTCCCGTGAAAATCGTCAGCGTTAAGAAAACCGTCACTTATATTTTTTTTTCTTTTCTTCTTCGTTTTTGTGAAGATGATGATCCACTGATTTGAGAGTAGTAGCTTGAGAGGTTTTTAGTAGATTTCGATTTTGCGATTATTTTTGTTTCCTGGAGAGATCTCATTTTTTTGCCACTTCCGATGATGAAGATCCAGCCGATTAACAACGATTTGCCGGCGAATAGAGTGGAATCATCAACCAAACCAGTGCTTAAGTCTCGTCTCAAGCGTTTATTAGATCGACCGTTCACGAGAATCTCAAACTCAGAGAAATTACTCATCTCTGGAGATGGAGTCGTCGCTGGAACAGAGTTCGAGCCAAGCTTAGCGAAAATGGTTCAAAACTATATGGAAGAAAACAACGACAAGCAAACAAAGAATGGTCGCAATACTCATCGTTGCAATTGTTTTAACGGGAACAATGATATCTCCGACGATGAACTCGATTTCTTCGATTATGACAATTTCAAGGTATATATAAAAAAAACTCAATCTGACTCTGTTTCAAATCTCTGCAACAATCTAAAATCTTCATGGATTTGATTACAGAGTTTGATTCAATGCGGAAGCTTCGTTGAGAAGAGTCTTTTAGTGGAAGCTACGAAGATTATAGAGAAGAACAAATCAGTTAAAAGAAAAGACGAATTGAGAAAGATTGTTGTTGATGAACTCTCATCTCTTGGTTACGACTCTTCAATTTGTAAATCGAAATGGGATAAAACTCGTTCTATACCGGCCGGTATAATCTCCTTAACCAGTTTTTCTTCTTCTTCTTCTACCTTTGATTTTTGTGATTTTTCGTGTAATTGAAGTGTTTTTATTGTTGATGATTTTTCAGGTGAGTATGAGTATATAGATGTGATTGTGAACGGAGAGAGGTTGATAATCGACATTGATTTTAGATCGGAGTTTGAGATCGCAAGGCAGACGAGTGGTTACAAGGAGTTGCTTCAATCTCTACCGTTGATTTTCGTCGGAAAATCTGATAGGATTCGTCAGATTGTTTCTATAGTTTCGGAAGCGTCAAAACAGAGCTTGAAGAAGAAAGGTATGCATTTCCCGCCGTGGAGAAAAGCTGATTACATGCGCGCTAAGTGGCTATCTTCCTACACTCGAAACTCCGGCGAAAAAAAGCCGACGGTTACTTCTGCCGCGAAAGTCGTAGCTGAACCGGAGCTAGATTCTTCGGAGATTGAGCTGATTTTCGAGGAGAAGGTCTTGTTGCCGCCATTGAAGTCTCCGATTACGTCTGTTGGTAGAGATGATGATGACGTGGCAGAGTCAGTGAAGAAAGAAGCAAAGGTCGTCACGGGATTAGCTTTACTGTTCAAAGAAAATCACTAAACAAAAAAATTCTAATTTTTCTATTTTCGGGTTAAAAAGTTAAAACATTAAATATTTTTCTTCTTTTCTGACCTCTTTACTTTTTTTTTAACCCAATTTTCAAGAGGTTATTATTAGTTTACTAATGTTTGCTAGTCCATGTAAAACAGTAAAAGTAACAGAGAAATGTTATTACTGGATATCAGTACTTATCTTGGTAAACGTTTGAGAGTGTGCAGTGAATGTTTTGATTATTACTTTCTTGAAATTTGTTTTACCTTTTCTTATGAAATTTCTACTGCGACTGCTGTTTAAAAATATGTTGGCGCAAAAGGAACAGAAGATTTATGACAACTTTAACTTTTTCATAAACACTTACGCTGCAAGCAAATTTACCACAATGTATTTATGGAAGTCAGTAGTTATCAGAATTTATTTTTTACTATTATTTTCCGATGACGGTAGCATTCGAGAAGAAAGAAGAAGTCTGTGGCATCTTGGAGTGCAAGAAGCTGTTCACTTGAACAGTGAAATATTCTCTTTATTATTTACTTTTCTTTTAATTACTGTTTTTAGATATATTTATTTTTGTGTTGTCTGATATAAATTTTCTTATGTCAGTGAAATAAATATTTTGGTGTGTGGTTTGGCTACGTATAAATAAATAGTGTAGCTATAATGTAGTAGATCCAAACTTGAATTTAGATATAGAAAAATCAGTAATAAAAATCAAATAGAAAAATGATCCAATCTTGCATCAAAAATATGTTATCGCTGATAAAATAATGTACATTTATGTATATGCAATTATTTATGTGTATTTTCATATTTTGTAGAGATCTATACATATATTTTTCCTTCTTAATTCTTATCATTAGACGGTTAAACTTCTGTTCCAACTCAATTTATATACATGATTCCTTAATTTATTTCTATTGATGACTCAATTTATATACATGATTCCTTAATTTATTTATATTGATGAGTCTCTCTTTTTTTTTTGGTAGGAATATTGAGGAGTTCTCTCCTTTAAAACTAAATCAAACTAGATTAGAAAAAATTGGTTTGATTAGTTCGATAAAGACATAATGCAATGTTCCGTTAGACTTTTGAAAAGATGAAGTTTTGTTTTTTTGAAAAATCAAAACTTGTGTTTGCTTTATTTTTAGTCGAAGCCGAGACCAACTTTTTATATGGACCTAACTTTGTTTCCATAAGGATGTGTTGTGATTTAAAACGGTTAAACCAAACCATTACCAATATGTAAATGCATCACAATCATTGTTGTGGGACATTGTAATCCATTATGAGACAAAATATACTTTTAATTATTCTTGATATTATATTACACATTACACAATAATTTTACATGCTCTAGATAGTTTTAAATTGCAATAACTTTAGGTTGCATAAAATGGGTAGGGTCGGTTACAATAATTTCAGAAGTTGTGGGGGCTTCTTTCCTTTTCTCAACACCATTCCAGTCTTTTTCCGGGGTTTGACATTATTTCTAGGAGTAGAAATTTATTTTTGAAAAAATAATCAACTATTCTTTTATTTTGAAATGTATATATCTTTTATTTACATTAAAATAATTCACCATTATTATCGCTCGAAATAATATACTGTAGTTTAATAAACTTACATGATGTTTTTTTTGGTTAAAGAACTTGGCAATTAAACATCATCAAAATAATTCAACAAAATTATAATAAAAACCCATAACGTTATGACTGATACAATTAGGAGACCACATTATGAAAAAACTATTATGCCATTTTTTTTAATTAAATTTATGCCATTTTATGAATTTCAAAAAAATGTTTAGATTTTAAATTTTGTTCGTTTTTGTGTCAGAATATAACATTTCGATATACGAATACAATAGATAATGTTTGTTTGGTCAATTTAGTATATAAATTTCAATGTTACGTACGTATAGAGATTAAAAACCAATTACATCAAGAAAAAAGATATCTAAATACTTTGGATGAATGATGCAAAATAGTTTAATTTCTACTCTAGCTGTAAGGGTATGTAACTAAAGGAAAAACCATCCATCAACACCCACTCATTTGAATAGTTGGGATACTCGTTTCATTGTCTGTTTGCTTTTTATCACCTGAGTTTTTGCATTGTGACTTGTGAGAGTCAGACGAATAAAAGATTTATGCACAACCAGCTCTTGTGATAGTTTTATAGTGATAGTGTTATTATTTTATTGGACCTCCTTGGCTCTTTTCACACATGCATGATATAATGATTTGCAAATAAAATTTTATAGGCAATGGAAATAACATTAATCGTTAAACATTTGGATTGGAAATTTCATTCCAAAATGTTGAAATATGAAGGTAAGCTAGCGACTAGTAATATCTACTCTTTTGTCTCAATTTCTCCAATCAGTTTACGTATCCATGAAAGCATATAAACATAGGTCTTATTATAACATTATACTGTTAGATCTCAATTTTCTTGACAACATTTATGTGTGACAATCAAAAACATAAATTACGTAGATAAATATTAAAAGCAAGACAGAGAGGGGATTACGTATAGCGTATTAATAATGTTTGGGGACCAACCTGCAAGATGACGAAGCTAATGGCTAATGGTAAAGAGACCTATCTATACATTGACATGCCTAAAGTCTTACTAACATTATTGACCTAACAAAATTCAGAAATTCACATAGAGCCAAAGATAATGTGATTAGTTTTGTGGCGCATCGTCATGGGCTTATTCTGTTATTCACATGCCTCTTCAGTTTTCCATTTAAATCCACAAACAAAATAAGATTAACTTTTTGATAAGATACATATACCAGCAGTTTATGAAAAATGTGTAATGGAAATTTCAGATATAAATATTGTAAATAAGGTTAGACAGTGAATTTTTGCTAGCTAAATAGTAATTGAAAGAGAGATAAAATTTTGACATGAAAATACATAGGATCATATTGTAGGACTTTTTTCAAAAAAAATAAAAAATCATGTTATAGATGAAATTACGAAAAACGAAAAAATTAATATATATTTGCTAATTATTTTGTGGAGACAATGTCGATTTTGTTTTTTAAAATGTCGATTTTAAAAAATAGTAAAAAATATGAGATCATAATAGTATGAGAATGGAAAACAATGAAACATATCTGTTTCTCTATTTTTAGAAGACATAAATACAGAGACTTATCCGCATTGAGATCAGACCCCGAATATTTGGTGAAATGTGGTCCCCTCCTCCTTTTGTTTTCTTTTTTCTTTTTCCCTCTTTTTTTTCTTCCATACTTCTTTTTAGTATTTATTTTCATTTTACAAAAATAAAATAAATAGTAACTTTTTCCCCATAAATATGTTTTATAACAGAGATTCTGATTTCAGTTCAGAAAAATGTGAGATTTCTAGACCAAGACTTTTTTATACTACAAAACTTGTGTTTAGTTACACTGACTTTTGGGTTCTTTTGTTTTTTACTTTCTCTTTTCATTTACGTATTGAAATTCTTTATTACTTAGTAAATGTGAAAGCTACTTAACATATTAGAATTTCTGAAATTATAATAATACATAGTGGTTTAGGTAACTCACAAAAAATACTAAAATTTCTACCTAGAAGATCAATAAAGTCAATTTTGGCCTATGTTACCTAAACGTTTTGCTACAATATCCAAAAGGGCTAAAATGAAAATATCAGACAGCTTGCAAGAATTGATTAAGATAACAAACAATATAGAATTAAATCAGTTAAGTATATAAATAGAAATGTGAACAAAAAAAGAAAGTAATTTAAAGCTGAGAAGCATCATTAACTTCTCTAATCTATGACCTGTTATAGATATAGTAGAAGCAAAAGCAATGACATGTGACAGCTAAGTAAAAGTAAAGATGATGACACCATTAATAAAGGATTCAGAGGTTACCCATAAGATACTCAGAGAAGATTAATGGTTTCAACAAGAGAAGTCAGAATCTTGAGTACTATGAATTTCGTTGATATTTTCAGAACTTATCGTTATGTTGACATTTTTACAAAAACATGCATTTTTTTCCTTTAAGAGTATTTTCACAATTACCCTTTTTACTCAACTTTGTAGTATTTTTAGAAATCTTCTTACATTTGTCCAAAAAAAAAATCTTCTCACACTGAAATTTAGAGGCCCGAAATATGGCCGTTAACAAATCACACAATGACATGAAGCTGTGGTTGTGTATCTTTGATTTTGTAATTTTATTTGAAAATGTTACAGACTTCATTCATTGATGTGCACAAATCACAAAATATGTAACAAAAGAAATGTTTCCTCTTCGTCATTATTGCTCTTTTTCTTATACAATCCCATTATGATCTTACAGGAATCAACAACATAACATTACCTTTATTACCAGTTGTTACGCCGAGCAGTTTACTATTACAGATAACATCAAACATTTGTATATGATTCCATCTCATAAACTCACCGGATGTTCTTCTTACGGGCAAGCTCTCGTGCCATCTCTCTTAGCTCATCGGGTGAAGGAGGTCTAGGTGCCTCTTCAGGATAAACAACATATGAACGCTGCACAACAAATAGCCAAAATTTGGGAGGGTTAGAGAATGCCTCTATCGCACTGCAAAATAACCATTACAGACTGCTCGATAGAGCGGAGAAAACCCGACTACCATCAAAATGGGGTAGTGTATGTTTCTAAGATCCTAGTAAGTGTATTTCAGTGACTTAAGCGCAGCAGACAATTTGATAACAATAAGTGTTACCCATTTTAGAATGAACATTTTATCCTTCGGTGCACCGCAAAACCGACATTGTAGACTGTTTTCTATATGCCAGACCCGACAAACCCCACAACACTATCGAAAAGTTCGATGGAAGCAAATGAATCATTGACAATTCAAGGAGATTGAACCATATCTTGAATGTTGCTAGGATTGTAGTAAATTACTCTGTGTTACAGTGATTTAAAGTGACAATGGCGTTAACCAAGTTAAGAGTTACCATTTCCTAATTATTCAGCTAACCAATCAATCTATGTTCCTAACAGAGTACAAACAAGTTAACAAGGTTAATTTATAACCAAACATTAAAATCCCTAATTGAAAATCCCATCGCCTAATCCACAAACGGATCTCAAAAGAGATTCAATTAGAAATATTACTCATAATCAAAAATTCTGCAAATGAAGCGTTTAGAGTTACTATTCCTAATTTTTGAAGCGAAACCCATCAATCTAAGCCTATCATTTTCGAAGATGCAATAATCAGTGATGAGAATTTTGTGAAAGAGAGAGAGAGGATGGTTTTACATTGCCCATGAATTTCTTGATATTGGTGCTGTTGTTGGCGAATGTGTACATAAGGACGATCGGAACAGCGACATAGACACCGAACTTGACGATCTCCAGAACCCCTTTCGATGTTCCAACAGATGACATTTTTCCGAAAGAGGATCAGCTTTGAACAATGCCCAGAGATCAAGATCAGACTTTTAGGGTTTATCAATCGATAAATTTGGGAATCGAATTGATGATGTTGTTCATTAGTGGAAGAATGGGCCAATTTGGATATATTTATATTTGGGCCTCACTAAACTCATAAAGCCCACAACTAAAGAGTTTGATTCTTATTTTTTCTTTGAAGATGAAGTCGTGGTCGTCGTTGGTTGTATAGTTGTATAAGTCTTTTATATTCGTCCAAAGTAAACGTTCAATGAAATTGACTTTTGGAGATCGGTGCGTGAGTGGAAGAAAATCCAATCTCATCTCTTGTCTTGAGCCAAGATGGGAGGTTGTATCTCGGTCTCGGTGTCATGTGATCAGTTTGTGAATCAGTTCTCTCAATGGTTATGCGTTAGAAAAGGTTACATTCATAGCCTTCCCGAGAATCTAGCAGCTCTACAAAAAGCCATTGAAGTTCTCAAGACAAAGCACGATGATGTGAAAAGAAGGGTCGATAAAGAAGAATTTCTAGGGCGTCGTCATAGGCTTTCTCAAGTTCAGGTATGGCTTACAAATGTCGTGATTATCGAGAAAAGGTTCAATGATTTGTTTAGTAATAAAGAGGTTGAGATAGAGAGGTTGTGTTTTTGTGGGTTTTGCTCCAAAAGTTTTGGAAAGAGCTATCATTATGGGAAAATGGTTAGCGTGATGTTGAAGGAAGTTGAGAATCTCTCTTCTCGTGGAGTATTTGATGTGGTGACTGAGGAAAATCTGGTAGCTCAAGTTGAGGAGATGCCTATTCAATCCACAGTTGTTGGTCAAGAGACAATGCTTGAAAGGGTTTGGAACACTCTCATGAAAGATGGATTCAAGATCATGGGTTTATATGGAATGGGTGGAGTGGGAAAAACCACGCTTCTTACGCAAATCAACAAGAAGTTTTCTGAAACAGATGGTGGATTTGATATTGTGATGTGGGTTGTTGTGTCTAAAACCTCAGAGATCTATAGGATTCAAGAAGACATTGCAAAAAGACTAGGTCTTACGGGCGAGGAGTGGGACAAAAAAAACGAAAACAAGAGAGCCGTTGACATACACAATGTCCTTAGGAGACATAAATTTGTGTTATTGTTGGATGATATATGGGAGAAAGTGAACTTAGAATTGGTTGGAGTACCGTATCCAAGTAGAGAAAATGGAAGCATAGTAGCATTTACCACCCGTTCTCGAGATGTTTGTGGGCGTATGGGAGTCGATGACCCGATGCAAGTTAGTTGTTTGGAACCTGAAGATGCTTGGGATTTGTTTCAAAACAAAGTAGGAGAAAACACTTTGAAAAGCCATCCGGATATTCCTGAACTTGCAAAACAAGTCGCTGAAAAATGTCGTGGTCTACCATTAGCACTTAATGTCATTGGAGAAACTATGGCATGCAAAAGCACAGTTCAAGAATGGCGTCACGCGATTGATGTTTTGACTTCATCAGCCATAGAGTTTTCAGGCATGGAAGACGAAATTCTTCAGATATTGAAGTATAGCTATGATAATTTACAAAGGGAGCATATCAAATCATGTTTCCTATATTGCTCTTTATTTCCTGAAGATTATGAGATTAAGAAAGAGGAGTTAGTAGACTATTGGATATGTGAAGGATTCATAGATGCAAAAGATGGTAAAGAGAGAGCGATAAACGAAGGCTATGAGATCATCGGTACTCTTGTCCGTACATGTTTATTGATGGAGGAAGAATGGAAGAAAACGGAAGTGAAAATGCATGACGTGGTTCGTGAGATGGCTCTATGGATATCATCTGATCTTGGAAAGCATAAAGATCAATGCATTGTGCGAGCCGGTGTTGGGTTACATGCAGTACCGGAAGTGAAGAACTGGAGAGCTGTGAGAAGAATGTCGTTGATGAAAAATGAGCTTGAAAAGATTTTGGGTTGCCCTACATGTCCTCAACTTACAACTCTCCTCCTCCAAAAAAACCACAAATTGGTAAATATTTCCGGAGAATTCTTTCGATTCATGCCTAACCTTGTCGTATTGGATTTATCATGGAATAGTAGTCTCACTGGATTACCAAAGAAAATATCAGAGTTAGTCTCCTTGCGATATCTTGACTTGTCGTATACAAACATCGAAAGGTTGCCTGTTGGTTTACAAGAGTTGAAACAACTAATACATCTGAATTTGGAGTCCATGAAGAGTTTGGAGAGTATTGCTGGGGTATCTAAGTTGTTGAGTTTGAAGACACTGAGACTACAAAAGTCCAAAAAGGCTCTAGATGTGAACTCAGCGAAGGAGCTACAACTCTTAGAACATATAGAAGTTCTAACCATAGATATCTTTTCAAGTTTGGTTTTGGAACATTTGTTATGCTCTCAGAGATTGGCGAAATCTATTCAATATGTAGAGCTTATAGAGGTTGAGGAAGAATCTTTCAAAATATTAACTTTTCCAAGCATGTGTAATATCCGTCGAATTGGCATATGGAAGTGTGGAATGAAGGAGATAAAAGTCGAGATGAGAACATCATCATGCTTCTCTAGCCTCTCCAAAGTCGTTATAGGACAATGTGATGGTCTAAAGGAGTTGACATGGCTATTGTTTGCTCCAAACCTTACTTATCTCGACGCTCGTTTCGCAGAGCAACTAGAGGATATAATCAGTGAAGAAAAAGCTGCAAGTGTTACGGACGAGAATGCAAGTATTATCATTCCTTTTCAAAAACTAGAATGTCTTAGCTTATCTGATTTACCTAAGCTAAAGAGCATCTACTGGTCACCATTGTCTTTTCCACGTCTGAGTGAGCTTGCAGTGCAAGAACATTGTCCAAAGCTGAAAAAGCTTCCATTGAACTCCAAGAGTGGAACTGCAGGTGTAGAACTTGTCGTAAAATACGGCGAAAACAAATGGTTAGAAGGTGTTGAATGGGAAGACAAAGCCACTGAACTACGGTTTTTGGCTACCTGCAAATCGTTGTATCGATGAACTTCTGTTTCTTCAACTTTTCTCTCGTATCTTTGTAAAGTTTTGGAGTGTTCATTGGCTAATTTGGCTTTTACGTATATGACCAAGTTTATTCTGTGACACTGTCTACACTATAATATCCTTCATTGTTGATAAATGTTTTCTTTACTCCAATGTAATGCCAAGGTTAAGAACACCATTTAGCAGCAGAATGGGTCAGTTTACAGAATTGGTATCGCTGGGATTTGTTTCTGCGACTCACATGGAACTCGGCAAATTGATTACTCTAAAACTAAAACATTCACAACAAACCACCACTACTTTGTTCAGCAATTACGTTATTAGACACAAGTTTCATCATCTTCTTCTTAACAACTTTCTCGAACTCAATTCCCGACAGCGATAAAACCTGGTTCAACAGCAGTCTCACTCCACTTCTCTGAACCAGCTCATATCTCGGCTTGATCCTCTCTTGTAAACTGTACCCAAAAAACTGAGGGAACTTCACAAGCTCGGATTTTGGATAGTCCATTGTCTGAAAGTAATCCCATTTCGGCATGACATTCTCTTTCAAGCTGAATGTGTACAAAGCTCCATATCTAGAGATCATGATTCCAATTTCATCTAAACCAAAACCCTTTTCGAGGAAGAACTCTGTTACTGGCTTCAAATTCGACTCTATGCTTAATCCAAACGTTTGGGGACATCGATGTAGGAGAACCGCAACATCGACATTTAGCGATCTAAAGTACTCCATAGTTGGACGGAGCTTGTCTTCTACACTGTAACTCATGATGTTTGGACATCGGGTTAGGATTCTCCCTATCTGTTCTTCTGTGAGACCAGTTTGTGATAAGAACTCGACAGTTGAAGTAAGTTTCTGGCGGCTGTAAGTGAGGATGGCTGGGAAACGGGAAATGATCTTTGCCCATTGGTTCTTGTCAATGCCAAGTGTCTCAAGAAAGGCCATTGTCGGTTTCAGGTTATCGGTTAGGCTGATTCCGCATATCTGTGGGCGTTTGCAGAGGATTGTGGGGATATCTGATTTAGGAATTCCGAGGTCTAGAAGGAATTCCACAACAGGTTTTATTTTTCCATCGAGGCTGTAATAAGGAAAGGCAGCGAACTTTCGAGTGATCGTTTTGATCTGCTCGAGGTTTAAACCGAGGTCAAGAAGGTAAAGGGTCTGAGGACGTAATGCACCTTCTGTGTCAAGTTCGCTGACTCGAGACACCGCTCTGAGTTTACGAGTGTCTGCAGCAGAATCTGTGTCACCACGAGGTGGTAGGACAGAAACTGGAGATGAAGCAACAAGTCTAGGTTCAGCTGGTGGATCAGGGAAGCTCACAACAAGCTCAGCGAGAAGATCACCATGTTCTTCATGAAGTTGTTCGAGGTAAGGAATGAGAGAATCTCGAATCTCAAGTGTAGTAAGCTCTCTTCCTGTTACAGTCAAACTTTTAGAGTTCATCGCCGAGCTCTTCTCATTAAATAGTAAAGGTTTTAAAGAAGAAAGATCGAACCTACGAGGTATCGAGCTTTATGAACAGAATGGAGCCTGGACACTAAATGGTCAATGAATAGATCGGATTTGTTGATTAACCGAGAAGAGAGACTGTTGCTAAGACCTTGCTTCTTGAAGAATAGAGTTAAAACAGCTTTAGCTTCTTCTTTCTCTGCTGCGATCAGATTTGGAGGTACAGGTCTTGGACTAAACTCTACTCTATTCTTTAAACGAATCCCTATAAAAAACAACATCGTTATGAAACCATATTGTTTTCAAAAATTGTGAAAAAAAGAGATAAGATTCATTTTCTCCATTGTATTATTTTGGTTCACTCACCATTTGTTTCTTGTCTAAAAGAGAGTCTTCCCGTAAACCAAAGCTGTGCTCTGCAAATTCATAGAATCAAGCACCAAAGTCAAGAAGTGCAATATCTCAAGAAGTCATGAATCGAGCTCGAGTCGCTCATAACTAACCTCGTACTGGGTTTTTCTCTTCTGGCGACAAGGAAAATCTCTGAAGGTCCAAGTTGACTAAGACTTTGCATTTTCTGGTTTCTGTGAAACAAAGAAGCAAAAGCCACCACCTTTCAATAACTGTTCAATAGAATTAAATTAACGCTTCAATGAACATAATCCCAGCTACGAAACAGTTCTCAGTTGCAGATTCTTAGTTTTAAATGTTGCTACGGATTTGATGCGAATCGGATATGGTAAGAGCACATGACAAGAGACGAAAGGAAACAATTTGTGGTAGAGAGACGGATCAAAATCCAATTAACGACTAACCTCGTTGTCGATGGTAGACGATGAGGCCCTTTTTCCCGAGAAAATTTCAATCGATGACTGAGAAATCAACTCGAACCCAGGAAGAGCTTTAGCGCTAGGACTGAGAAATTAGAGGATTTTGAAACGACATGATTGGAGGAGACAAGGGTAAAACATTAAACCTTCCAATTGGTTGTAGAGATTTCGTAGAAAGCAAAGGCCCATTGGGCCCTGTTAATACAACCAAGAAGTAGTAGTATTTGATATTGAACCAAAGTCTAATTAAACCGGTAATGGTTAAGATTGATTTGGTTATCGACAAAAGAGTTTGTTCGAACACAAAACTAAAAGTCTAAAAGTGGGAAAATGTTATGTTCTATAATCTCTAGAGAGTAAGCGAATTCTTCTTACTCCAGTTTGTACAACTCTCGATGATCTTTTAAACTTGAGCAAGGGGATTTCTAGATTTCATTCTTCGCCGATTGAAATGAAGATTCATCGTAGGTTTGGAGAGTCTTTTTATCTTTTGAACATCTTAGACCAGATGTAGAGGACAAAGAAGACGAGGAGAGCGAAAAGAACCACGTGCATGATGTGGTTGTTGCCACTACGGATTATGCTCATGTTTAGTTTCCTTATGTTGTTCTTCACCCCGGCTTGCGCTCTGATCAATGTCATTTGCTGTCACACAAAAACAAAAAGCTTTATGTTTCAGACAAGAACACCATTTCTCCCCCTTGTTATTTGCATCCTAGAGTAATTCTGTATAACAGCACTTAATGCAGTCTCACGCAACAAAATCTAGCTGATGTTCTTTAGGTAACAAAAAGAAAAACTAGAAACAAATAAGAGCAATGTTCATCTTCAACATCATACTCTCCTTTATAAGGAAACCGGTATATATAGACTCAATGATAAGCTGCAACCATTTTGTAGTGCATTCACTTAACTAGCCGAGATTGAAGATATATATTCCTACCCAGTACCCACCAGAGTTCAGACCAGTCCCTGCGTATAAGTCTGAACATAATCTAAACAGTCCCTTTTATCAAGATTTTCATTGGTTTGTAAGCTATGGTATAATTTATACATACGTTGGGAATGAAGCTGTAGTTTCCCAAATAATGACAGCCATTTGAAACAAGATAAAGGTAACCCATAACTCGGATAATAATAAGTGATTAGCCTACAGTGTAAAGACTAAAATGCATGTTGCTGATGTAAGGTGTTTACATTCAACTTTACTATGATGGATGAATAAAGAACTTAAGCGACATCTCTCAACAACATACCAGTTCATCTAAGAAGTCTCTCTGAAACTTTGCTTCTGACCCAATTTCTTGAGCAATCTGCATAAAAATATGCGATCAATGGACTAACCAAAATCATGAGGCATAAGTTATGTTCAAAAAGGTAAAACACAAGGAATCGTAAAGAATGTCAACTGATTCATTTAAGAAGTATGGTATATAAAACAACAAGCAAGGAAGGTTTATAACAGACATCAAATATGTAGAATTCAATTGGTAAGTCAACTAATTAATCAGATACTCACTGATGAGTGAACATACATACTATCATAGTACTCTGGAACAAAAACACATATACAGAGCCACTTTCAAAACCAAAAGGCTGTAATGAAAACACAGACAAAGGAGAGATAGAATTGGTAACTAGGAGGGTTTCTTACATTTTTCAACTGCCTGACTTGGCCATGGAGACCTGTGATCTCATCATCCAGGTCAGAGTGCATCGGATCAATCCTCAGCTGGATTTCTTCTGAACCTGCAGCATTTCTAGTACTAAGCCCTTCCCTGCAGCCACAAATACAAATCAATAGAGCTATAGTTCCGCAGAAATTATCAAAATCTATGACCCATAAATCTCTAGTTTTCTCTATCCAAAAGATCAGAGAAAGAAATTTAAAAGCAATTCCAAAACGAGAAACTGATAATAAAGTTATACCTAGATCTGTATGGAGCGGCTCCGCCATAAAGGGAACCACCCGCACCGCTTCTGTGTGGATTTGACGCCATCGACGCAAAATCTAATCGGAATCTGCTGAGGTTTGAAATCGAACGCGAATTGAAATTGAGGAAGAACAAAGACGGGTCAAAATGTCGGGTTAATGGGTCTAGTCGTTTAATTTAAAACGCTGCGTTTTAGTCTAGTTATATCCGTAAACACAATGACGTTTTATTTAACCGTTGGATCATATCAGTAAGGAGAGCTATCGACGGTTAAAGATTCTTTTAACCAAAAATTTAATTGAACCGGTAATGGTTAAAGATTATATTGGTTTATCGAGAGTTTGTTACAACTATAATAGAGAAAGATCATCTCTAAGCTGTGTTCATTCTATTATCTTTGGAGTGAGAACACTTAGTCGTGAACCTCTGGTAGAACTCTTGATGATCTTGTAAACTTGAGATAGTGGATTGCTAGTCTCTGTTCTCGCCGAGACATAGGATCAATCACTGAATCACGTGGGTGTCATTCTTCTCCGTCTTCGTTCCAAGTGTTTGATTGTATGGTTTTCTCGAGTGTGAGTCTCTTGATCGTTAGTAGAGAGAGTCCAGCTTCGATTCCGGCTGAAGATTTATAGAAGATTCACAACATAGACTAAGGGTTTTGTTCACCGTGAGGGTCTTATAAACTCTTTGAACAGTTCAACCTTATGGTTTTTTGCTGGATTTTCAACGGAATTGTCCAACTTCTGGTCAGGAGTATCAACAATTTTGGTGCTGCAATCTTTTAAATTAGCTTCCGAAGAAAGAACTGTTTGCTTAGAAAGAACACTAACTTGATTGAGATTCACATGAACCGTCTTCTCCTGATGACATGACAACAGATTTGCTAGCTTCTTCTTCAAATCTGGTGCAAGTGCAGGATTTGCTAGGAATATATCCAGCGACCGAATAACTCCTTTTCGCTCAATTTCTCTGAATGCTGACGTCAAACCTCTTACAATCGTATCGCGACGGGTTATGTCATAAGTTTCGACAAGATGAAGTAAGAATTCAAGTAAGGAGTGAGTGATGTGTGGATACTGCGGTATTGACCATACCATCAAGAGAGCAGCAGGTTCAACATTCATAATATTATCGATTCTTTCGTCAAAGAAGAGCCAGTCGTAAAACAGAGCCAGCATAACGCTTCGCTCGATGTGATGATTTTGCCTACACAGTTCCAAAAGCCAACCTATAATAGCCCATCTTGGCATGATCTCTGATCTGATGATTTCGTTAGTTGGATGAATAACACAGCAAACGAATCTCACTATATCTATCAAAAGTGTTTCTTTCTCCGGACCCAAAAGAAACTTCTTCAAGAACCATATCTGATGCCGCTTATGACTTCCCAATTTAACATTTCCTAGCAAAAACCTTAATTGTGTTTCCATCTCAGGAGTGATTCGAAGAAGGAAGTATCTACTAGAAGTCTTCAACTGGTATATCTCAGAGCAATGGTTCGACACCAAATCGTTCCATATCTCTCTGAACTCAGAGACATGAGACAGATCCTGCAACAACAGGATAAGGTCCCGTCCAATCTTCAAACTTAAATGAAGCTGCTCTCTAAACATTTTAACACAGAATTTGATCTCCAATCTCTTCACATTCTCCAGTTTCACAACGCCTAAAACCCTATAATGATCCGCTAATAACCGAAGAAAACTATACAGAGCACTAGTCAACACCAATGGAGAATCATCAAGCAAGCATTCCCATTTCTCAAGAAACAAACTAACTAATTCAGAACAAAGCCAAACATTATGATCACCATAATCCCCACTTCCAATTCGTCGCAACAACGACACAACCAAATCCTCAATCCCCACACTTGAAACATCAATCATCTCCTTAGTTACCCAAATAAGCTGAATCTTAGCGGAATCAACAAGCTTAACATACAATTCAACAACGATTCCAATAAGTAAACTAGTGAAAAACGCGTACCCATCAGTGACGAGAGCATGTAAGTGCTTGATGTGGGTTTTAGAGGAATTTGGTTCGCATAAAACTCCATAGACGATGGCTTTATTGAGCTCAAGATACTCTTGTGGGTCTGGGAGTTCTAAGGAGAACGGTGGTCGTAGTTTCGGCTGGAGATTCTCGAAGGCTTGACGTAGTGATAGTTCGAGCTGGTTCTCAACTTCGTGTAGAGAGACACGGATCAGTTTCGATGTAACAAAGTGGTTCTCCATTCGAAGAGAGTCTACTCTAAAATCTTAGGGTTTTGGTTTTTAATTTTGACTTCTATTTTTGGGTTGATTCTAAAGTTGACTTTTGTCTGCGCTTATAGATTCTAAACGACAAAAAACTATGTCGTTTTGGTTCTGTAGTTTAGCCTTTGGATAATCCGAATTCATACGCGCTTATGAGTTATGATTAAAAATCTTAAAACAAAGGCGGGGTTCTCAAATACCGAATGTATTAGACTTAGGATTTAATGAAATTTAGATCTGGAGGAATTTTAGTAAAATTAAAAAAAATTTAGATGATCCAAAACTGGTGTGATCCTGCAATTGTCTATGGATGATGCTTAAGATCAGTAAAAGAGATATGTTATAAGGGACTAATAAAAATTGTTGTTGTAGTGACAAACATGAACCGTATGCTTCCCAGTATCCGTTAGATGCTTAGGGCTAACAATTTCACATTTTTCATATTGACTTGAGAAGAAAAGCATACTAGTGGCAATCATATTCATATCAGTAAGTTAATCACTACTTAAACAAATTAATTAACTTAAATTTTATAAATAATAAGTAAAATAGTTATTTTGTCAACAAGATCAAGTAAATACAATGATAAAAACAGAAAACTTTTTAAATATGAGATTTTATTTTTTTTTCGTAAACATAAAAACAGAATTTTCGGAAAACCTTGCACAAAATCACATGTTTTAAGTTATCGTTTATATCCTATAAATACATGTAACATTTTAACCTAAATACAAAAACACAGCTGATGTTGGGCGTCAAGAAAAAGAAAAACATTTAATGTTTTACTTATCTGTCGTTTTCTCTGAGAATATAATAAGTTTAGAGAATTTTGTTTGTTTGTGTTGCTAATAAAATCATACTCAATTATTGATATGATGAAGAATTGAATTTTTTAACAAAGACACTTAAATATTATTGTCAGTAGAAGAGACCAAAGGACTCGGAAAGACGAGTTCATTATATAGTATTGTCCCATTTTTGATCTTAGTTATCGACAAAATATTGAATAACAACTACATATTGTGACTCTTAACGGTGATGGAGCATCAACCACCTATGAAGGCAACATTCCCACGACCATGTAGCTTTCAGAATTAAATAAGAGAATCCAAGTCCATCCATCGATTTCACTTAATTTGTTTGCCTATTTTTAGAGAAACTGAATAATGTGCGACTCCAACTTTTATATAAAAGCAAAACATTTACAGAATTTATGAGCAATATAATTTATAAAATACTGTCATAAAGTCATAAGATATTTGAATCTTACCGAAATTTATAGTTTGTAGTCCATAGAATTCTTGTTTCTCTGACATCTTAGTTAATTTTATAGGCCAGTAAAACATGTATAGTCAAGTCTCACTAATATTCTACTAACACATATGATTGTAACATTATTAATTTTATTTAGTACATATTTAAGGAATTAATGGTTTCTCTGACATCTTAATTATTTTTTATTTATTTTTTGTCAACCATCTTCATTAATTCTATAGGCCAAATATATAGTCAAGTCTCATAACCCTACTAATATTTAAAAATAATGTTTTCTTTTAAGTATCAAATTTGTTGAATATTACATCATATTCCATTGACATAATAAAACAAATAAATCAATTTCTTGTAGGTAAAAACGGTCTAAGTAATTACTTCTATTATCTCTGTTACCAAACAAAATTTAAAAGTTCTTCACAAATTCAAATGTCGTCTTTTTTTTTTTGTCTTTCTCCAAAGTGTAATCCTCCCATTGTTTAGTTCTCGTTTTTGTGGCCTCTCTTGTAATGTCGTCTTTTTAGTAACATTGGCTCCTTGTATTCTTTGTATTGTCTTTGTTCTCTGTAAAAAATTGTATATATAAAAATAAACAATCAAGTCTCACCACTATTCCATTTAAGACATATGATTATATGGCGTCCCACCAATTAAATGAAAGCCCAACTTTCGGGTTGTGATCTCCAGATGTCCAAATGTCCATGAACAGCCTCGCCTAACTTGTCTTATGAAATAATAATCACAATTTTGATTACATGATTGTTTTATTGACAAATCATATGTTATAACGTATATATATGTCGGACGTACCATTTCATTGGCGCCTTACGTTTCACCTTCTCCACCTACATGATTTGAGATATGACAACAACACACACACCATACAACCACAATGCATTGATAGAAAACAAATTTTAAAAATGATTCTTAATCTTTCAAGTAATCATTTGCTCTGCCTAATTCATTATATCAAGTTTTATTAGTTTTTTATGTCAATAACTCAATATCCAATAGCTAGCATGCATTACATAAAGTTTAAATCGGCAATACTAAAAGAAATAGCTAGATTACATGTTTTAGTTTTTAAATATTATTTTATTAAACAAATATTTTTAATAAAAGAAGAAATCATTCTTAAAGTTGTGTTATATAGCTATACTTTTATTTTGGACATGTATCGATAAATGTTATCTATTTGCACTACAAAACTTGCTTCGACTTAAAAACCTTCTTCGACGATGCATGCTTTTAGGCTCGAGGACAAGGATAACATGCTCGCAGCCCTTTACACAATATTTTCCCCTATAACGCTTGTAATAGACCTTTTCTTATTTCTTATGTCACATTTCATATATTAAAGTTTCTACATAACTCCTTATAGGTTGTCAGTTGTCACTACTATCTCAGTATCTCTTATACTATATACCTATATTCAATCATCTGCATCCAACTAAAAGTTGTAATATCACAAAATGAATTTGACCAACTCACCTTCAATTCTCGCATAAAGTATATTTATATAAAATCAAAGAAAATACTATTTCCACTATCAATATAATACAATTTCTGAGATATTTTTGACTATAAATCAAAAGGATTCCATATAAATTATATGAGAAAACTTTTTCCATGCTTAAATAGTTCTTTAAATAAGGGCTTATATTAGTGCGGTGTAGTTAGGACGAATATGCCAAGTCTTAGTGGGAGTAAATTAAAAGATCCTAAAAAAGTCACTCCAAAAAAGAATAATTAAAACGTCAATTTGCATGCCTTCTTCGTTGCCTACTTTAATTTCCCGTTACATTGAGTATTGTGAATCCATTATAACATTCGATGACATGGCGTAGTGATAGCCGTTGATCTGCTTCACGACAAGCTCCAAACAATCTTGAGGGTAGTGGTAGATGTTGTTTTCTGGAAACAGTTTCTCTCATGTTGGTGAGTTGGTGTGAGCCTGAGGCTGCTCACGAGGAAGGAGCGGGAGAGCCTTCACCAAAAATGATCAGTTTCTTTTTTGCTTGACCTTCGGAATTGAAATGACTTAAACCCCCTTTGTACAAAAGTTATTTTATTTATCATTTGAGTGATTAAGACAAAATTGATATCTATGGACGTGTTTTTAACCTTTCAGGGTGAAAATCTTGACTATGCGAAGTGCATGTACTAGAGAGAATATCTTGAGGAGTTTGGTCCCACTGATGAGGACCGTTTTATATTTTTTTATAAAGCATGATTATAACAACGAGATATTTTTCTCCTTATAAGTTATTCTACGATGTATGCTTGAAAAATACAGCTTGAATTATAAAGTTAAAGTATGTGATAATGCACAATATACTTTGTCTTTTTTTTTGGTATTTAAGCAAATGTTTAATAATGAATACCAAAATTACAAGTGTGATAAAGATGGGAAGAAATACAGCTGGGTACAATACAAATGACTAGCTATGAGAATCATGTTTTTCCATTTGGAATCAAACTTTTTGCAAATTCATTTTTTGAGGAATCCGGCAAATTTGAAAGTCTTCCAAACGTTTAAACCAGCTTTATTCCCCCACATCTAGTTAGTCGTCGAAATTCGATGAAAGATTTGTAAAAAAAGATTAATCAATTGTGAGTATTTTGAATTCCCTGAGTAATTAATTTTACTACGTACACCATATTTTCAAATGATGATAATGGAAGGATAACAATTTATATCTTATCAAATTATAGAAGTGAACAGTTTATGCAAATTTTCTTCACGTGTGGATTAGCGGAAAAAAATATGTTATACGTATACATACGTTCTCTGTCGGCAACGGCTAAATGTATATAATTTTAATATACATAAAACAATAATTTAAACAAACAAAAACATTTTATAATTCGGTGGAGGCTTTTTTTTTTTTTTTT
>Ga0041059_1001128_pt1 | contig 21330 bp, 21 predicted proteins | sample AraColnosormetaG_FD_56232 | JGI IMG/M metagenome (GOLD analysis project Ga0041059, IMG submission 56232) | Arabidopsis roots microbial communities from North Carolina, USA - Col MF nosort | ecosystem: Host-associated > Plants > Roots > Unclassified | place: USA: North Carolina | collected... | reverse complement strand
AAAAAAAAAAAAAAAAAAAACCGGTTTAGGTTGGCGGCACAACCGCACGAGAGTACTCGAGTGATTTCGGATCGGCTAGTTAGATTCATTGACTCTAAATAAATTGCTATACACTAAAATTGACGACATCTTGCTATGCTTAACTTAGCACTAATCTTTTAACCTGTTAATAGCCTTTTCTAAATTAATTTATAAACTAAATTCTCTTTCTGTCGGTACACACATGAAAATCTCTTGGCAGTTGGCATTTATTTAAAGTGAGAGTCACATGGTCAAATGATAACATCTTTAATCAGCCATCTTTGATTTGATAAACACACGATTTTGATATTGAAAAAGAAACTTAAAGGCTAAAGCCAATAAGAAAGGATTATTAATTAAGAAAGTATGTCGCTAATGAATGATTAATTAGTTAAAATATCTTTGATTGAAAAGTAGAAGAGTTATTTGAACCATATACTATTAACTTGTCTTCTTCCTTTTTTACGAAAGCTAAGAGCCTAAGACCCTTTGCATGCTTGTTCATGATTATGCCTCTTTATCTATCTATACAATGTCGTTACTCTGATTGATAACTACATTTGCACTTTATCTATGATCTTTTCCAATATAACTTGTTTAAATCACTTAGCATTCAGATATGAACTTTATTAATTCTTCTACAATCAGATAAACGTATATTGGTTATAGTCCAGTTTTGCGTTTCTCAAAGCATTTTAATTTAGTTGAAGACCAAATCTTTTCAATTCATATACATGTTAGAATTTTGGGATAGAAATCCAGCTATGAATCACTTGTGAATGAGTGAAAAGTGTTAAGAGGCCCAAAATATTATATTTAAATGTATGTTGTTGTTGTGTGCTTCGCTTGAACCTATGGTTTAAATTTAAAGATGGTTGAAAAAGAGATGTAAGAGGGTCCAATCCATTGTTGTCAATAATGGTTTACAAGTTAGCATCTATTTATGTGTATGCATTTCCTCTCTGATAAATCAATTAGTTATTATGGTTAACTCATTTCACATCACATCAAATCGTTCAATCTTTTCAAACAACAATACAAAGTATTTTCAATAATGATATAGTTAAGACTTCTCATTGTTTTTGATATATTTGTATCTGAACCAAAACATAGTACTGTACTAAAGTTATCCACACTTTATCTGCTTAACTACATTTTTTTAATCGGAAACCAAAATACAAAAAAAAAAAATCCGACATTTGGCTTTCATGCTTGGACGTGAAATAATGGAAACCCTTTTCGTTGTGTTATAGAAATAGTACAATAGTTGAATATCTCGACATTCTGCAGATTTTTGCAATCAATAACTCTCTTTTTTTTCTTGAATGGCTTAATACTATTATGCAAAATCATGAGTACTAAGTTACTAATCAACCAATCAAAATCAAAAGTATTACTACTAATGAGTAATGATAAAACGACATTATTACAGACACCTAATTCCCATTTTGATAGAAAAGTTGAGACTAAACCCCTCCATATCCTTTTAGATATAAAAAAGAAAATGTGTCTAACGATAATCACTTTGATCATGGCCCAAATCATTCCCACCCATGGAAATGATGCTCCCCATCAAACCTTTTTTGAAAAGAATAATAAGGTAGATCCCCACACCAGAATTTTAATAGAAATTAATTAATCGTTTCCTCTTTCATACCATAACATAAATATATATGATCAATCAACAAATTCTCAAAGTCATAATCTTCGAATCCAAAAACAAAAAAAAACAATGGAACTATCATTAGCATTAACATCAACAGACCATAATCCATCGCCTTCAGAGGCACATCCAGATACTATGGACTTTCTGTCTCGAGAATGGTGTAATTTCGCTGTTCAATCACTTCATCCAGACCCTATCCTCTACGATCGTTCCATTGTTCCCGTCGAGACATCGATCGCCAAGTTTCAAGGCGACTCAAGTCCTGTTTCTTGTGCTGTAAGTAACCAGAGATTGTTTTTTGTTATATTTTCTTCAATTTTGTTGGTTAGTGTTTAATTTATGATGATTGTAAAAGTAGATGATGGATACGAGCATGAAGATGGACGATCCAGATTTTAAGCCCTCGATGCCTTCATGGAAAACCAATGATGTGAAGGTATAACAAATTAGGTGTGCAAAATATAGTTTTTAAAATAACAAAAATCACAGTAACGTTTAACATTATGATATCATAGTTTTCAACATATATTCCTCATTTTTATGTTGTCTATGTTTATTTGATGCACATTCGAATGAAAATTCGGTATATATATGATTTAAATTGTAATACGACAGCATATTGGAATTGTAGAAATTGAAAATAAAACTGCTACATGATAGAATGACATATACAATTAAGTGAAGAAAGTTAAGAGATTAAATATTGATACTATAATTTGTTGAATGATGTGAACAGTCATGGATATGGATGCAACAAGCAATGCACCCGGAATTGAGCTACGAAGGCTTTTTCCGCAAGAAACTTGTAAAACCCTTTTGGCCATTTCGTTTGGTTTTGATTTATCAAATCAACAATATTGGTTTTCTAAACCAAAACAATAATGGTTTTGTAGAAACTTCCATGGAAAATTACGCCGTCGATAAAGAAATGGTGGAAAGAGATAAAGGCGAAACGAAAGGAAGAAGTGAGGCTACAGAGAGCTGAAGTCCACGCCGCCGTGTCATTGGCTGGTCTTGCCGCTGCTCTCGCCGCCGTGGCTTCAGAGAACGCTGGAAAAGATGGTGGAAACGGTCGACCTAGCACGAGGGAGACTGCTGTGGCTTCTGCTGCGGCTGTGGTGGCGGCACAATGTGCGCAAATGGCAGAGACAATGGGAGCAAACAGAGACCAGCTCAGCACGATGATTGGTTCAGCCATGACCGGGACAAGTGTTAGTGAGATACTCACTCTCACTGCCTCAGCTACAACTTGTAAGAAGATTGTTTTTTGTTTTTGTTTCTATAAGAATGCTCTGTTTCTGAGACATTGGTGCTTGGTAAAATAAGCGTTGAGAGGTGCCGCGACGCTGAAAGCAAGAAGAGGTTGCAAGATTAATAGATTGAATGGCTCTGCACCTGTGTTGCCTATTGAAGACTCTTCTTATTTGCCTCCTGAATTCGATAAGAACACATCTGTTCTTGCTAAGGGAACAGATCTCTTCGTCGAGACACCAGATGGTATATAAATCCTCTGTTTTTCTTGTTGAACTCCTTTGTTTTGTAGAGAGACTAAAGAGATCTTTGGATTAAAACAGGGGATTTCAAGGCTAGGACGGTTTCTATGGTCTTAAACAAAGATGGAAAGGTCCTAAACTTGGCTCTAATCCCTCTTACTCTTAACCAATGACGTCTACTAATCGATGATCTTGTGTTTGATCTCCACAGGTGATTCTTAAAATGAAGAAACATAATCTACTCAGGACTAAGAAAGAAAGTATGCAGCTAGCTTCTCAATCTTTTTTTTTGTTTTAGGTTACTTAACCTTCAAGCTATGATTTAAAACATTGTTTTGTATGTGTTTTGTGTTTAGGTATTGTGACGAATGTTCATGTGGAACTTTACAAAGATTCAGATAGCGAAGACAACAACATAGAGGACACTTGTTATCTCATTGTCCTGAGGACGAACAGAGGAGCTATCAAGTTAGACATGGCCGACGATTACAATCGTTACAAGACATGGGTCACAACGATCCAACACATGCTCACTCTCTCTTCTTCCTCCTTAAGTACAAATTACGCTCTCACTTTCTACAACAAAAACTAAAAAAATTCATCGCCTTGTTCATCGTTTTTCTCTGTGTAATTTTACTTTATCCCCTCCTCTGTTTTCTTATGTCTCTCTCGCTTGATCTTATAATGTAATGCATAAACAACTTGAGAACTTACGTTCTTTTAATTAGACTCCACATACATCAGCTAGCTTTTTAAGTAAATTAACCTGAGATTTGAGAAGCAAGAGATGCTGAATTGACTTGAGAAACAAGGCTTCCTCGTCTTCGATCTCTTCACAGCCTGGTACAATCCTGCGAAGGATCCCGAGGTTTCTTTGCATACAAGTTTCTCGAAACTTGGGTTTCTCCTTTTGTCCTTTGCGACCGCGGTGCCTAACCTTCTTACACTTCACCATCTTCATCACTTCTTGCACTCCAAGCTAAGATATAAAGCCATATATATAGAGAAACTGTAAAGATGACAACGATATGGAAGGAAACAAGTTGTCTGAAAAATGTTTTGACAGAGTAAAAAGAGACAAGGAACCCATATCAAGGCCATCACCACTGAACCTGTCTCTGCCAATCCAATCTTGCAATGTCTAATGTTCAATGTATCTGTTGTGGTCCTCATTTATGCATACTTTATGCCATTATTGTTGTTTCAATTCCAACATGGTTCGTTTGGTAGGATTTAACCAATACATGTACACGTATATGAGTTGATGGCAAAAGAAAATGGGCCGGACGGTTATAAGAATACAGGCTTCACGTTGACCCAATTAGGCCTATCTAGAGTTTAATGCCATTAACTTCCCAGTCAAGAAATCAGCAGCCACTTAGGCCTCATTTTGACTCGACATCATCAAGATCGGTTAACATGAACGACGAATCGGAGTCTTGGGAATTGTCACCATCAGATTCATGCACAAGGACAATAGTGGAAGACGAAGCAGTGCCAGTGAGGCCAAGGAGGAGGAGGTTGTCCCTGCAGAGAGGACATGTTGAGTTTGTGAGGAGCCACGTGTCGATGCACTCCACATGGAATGCATGGCTGCATTTTGGTAAGAGCCGGAGCTCGTCTTCGGCTGTGAACTCTCTGAGACAAACGGCGCAATCAGAGAGGTCGTGTCGAAGACCAATCATGGTCTTGTAATGTAACAAGGGCAATGCATCAATGAATGATTGGTCAATTTCTGCGTCATGGAGATTAAACCGTGTTTGATACCGACCTTGCAGAGCAGTAGAACTCTCTGTAATGCCATCATAGGCGTCGTCAAGTCGAGTTTGGGGTCTATGTAAGAATTTGACCAGAAGGTGAATCAAAGCAGCTACAAAGAAGATGATGGAGAGGAGAGTGATGTAGAGAAGTACGATGGGACTAATCATGCATATCAGATCAAAGTCTTTGTCTGTTGAAGAAGAATATGAAAATGAAATCGATGAAACAGAGAGAAATGAATCACTTTTCTGATCCATGGTTTTCTTGAGAAAGATTCAAGAGGAAGGAGATGGGGAAATAAGTGAAAGAAGATAAAAAAAGTGAATAATAGGAAGACTCTGTTATTGTAACCAAAAAAAGTAAAGAAACAAAACGTTGACGTTTCAGTGCAAAGTGAGTTGTGGTTTTCCTAAATATAGAAGTCAAGTATTCATAGATTTCCCAATACAGATGTATTGTTGTTCAAAAGCAACGTGGTTTCTTTGACATTAGACTAACAGAGCAGTAACGGATTAACAAACAGAGGAGAAAAAATTAAAAGGATTCGTTTTTTTCTTCGTTAATCAAGACAATTGGGAATAACAAAACAAGCATCAAAGATATTGTTATATGAACGTAATGATCTTACGAACGAAAGACAGACACTTTAACAGAATCTGTTATAGATTTGTCAACGAGATGAAGAAAAAAAGTAGCCTGACAAAATTACAAGCATGCGTATTTGCAGAGGGCTATACCAAGAACAACATAAAAAGACTCAAGGGAAGCTGGAACAGTAGGTGCAAAATGAGGATGATGCAGTATGTCAGAGACATGAACCATATGAAGTTCCCTAAAGCTTGGAAATTCAAGTTTAAATTTAGCTTAGAGGAGATCAAAATGACAAAAAACAAGTTCTGTTGTGAGGTGGAATTCGAGAAAGCTGCAGTGCATGTTGTTTGAGAACTTGAAGAAACTTTTGGGACATAGGCTTATGCAAGATGTTTCTCGCGAAATTGAAGCAGTGCATGGGAAGGAATGAGAATTAATGTTCAAAAGTCTGGATCTGGCTTGTCAAAGCAGACTATGAAGCCAAACTATGAGTGTGTGTTAATGTCTATGGAGTTGGCCATTCAACAAAGGATATCAGAAAGTCAAAATTGAGCTGGTTATACTCTAGACTTTTCAGGAACTTCACTTTCCATTGCAGCTATTTTGAAAATGTGTACAGAAGGTGAGGATATATGGTTACATTTGGAGGACGACTTGATGAGACATTCTAGACTACTTCACATCTCTCTCTTACAAAACACTAGGACAGTGAGGGTGTTGTGTTTGTGGTTCCAACATGTGCACATGCACCTACTTGATTGTGTGATGTGGACTCGAGAGAACATAGATGTGGAATAGTGGACATGTTTCAGACTGAATTACACAACTCATTTTTGGTGTGGAGAAGTTCCACATAAAGCACAAGTGGAGATTTAAGCTTGTACATCCAGTTTGGGAGTTGGAGTTTAGTTTGGATAGTGTTAACTCTGGACAAAGAAACTCTGCTACAAGTTCCAAAGTACAAGACAAATTGTCAACTAAAGAATTTTCTGTCAATTTACAGCAACTGGCCACAGTTTTGCACAATTGTGAGACACAAATTAGTGATTCTACAGAAAGTGAGATTGAAGATAGCTTGGGTCATCTTTAAAATCAAGTAATATTTGTTGAGAGTTTTTTTGATAAATATATTTGCTGAGAGTTGGCATGATCATTCTGATTTGCTAATGTTAAAATTTGAAGTCATTAATGTTATAGGTTTGCTAATGCAAATGCAATTATAAGCATGACGTGACACGACCCACATGCTCCTCCACATTTCATTATTATACACTTGTTTTTCCACTAATGTCATGTTACTTTTGGAGACTTGCTAATTGAATCATTATTTGTTGGCACAAAAAGAACCTATATTTATTCAATTACGCAGTATAGTAAGATTATTTATTTAATTATATGTAATAAAGGAGAAAGCTTTCTTATGGTGTGATGAAGAATGTCTTTTTTTTTTCATTGTTAGAGAATCTTTATAATCATTAAGATTTTGGTTAAAACAAAAAAACGCGCGAATTCCGGCTATTGGTTTATCGAAACCTCTGGCTACAACGTTGGCTTTGTCATATTTTTTTTTTGTTCAAATAATTAAAAGTCAATTAATTAGTGTCACCATCACAAAATATTAAGAGATCCTCCACACACAATAAAAAATTTAGAACAATTCTTTTCCATTTTTGGTTTAAAAATAAAGTAATCACCAATTTGTTATTATTGTTTGTTATTTTCCTTAATCAATTGACCAAAAAAAAAATCCCACAACTTAATTTCACCATTCTTTTTGATGTTCTCTGTATTACAATTGTCAGAGAAGTTTTCTGGATGATCTTTCCTCTAAAGTTTAAAGCTTTTTTTGGTCAATTCTTTTAAAGTTTTGATTTTTTTTTGGTTAATTCTTTAAAGTTTCTTTCTTTCTTAAAGAGGGATCATTATGATGATGATGATGATGATCTGATCTGTACATAAGAGAATTAAAGAACACCAACAACAACAAAAACAGAGGAAGAAAATAAAAACCAAATTTTTCTTGTTGCAATCATTTGAAATTAAATTCAATTCTTCGATTCTTCCGAGCTGGTTCTCGAATTGGGTTTGCTGCAAATTGTGAATCCAATAAAATTTGTTCGTGTTGTTGTGTTGATGGTGATTTGTTAGGGTTGATCCGATCAAAATTTCAATTTTGTATCGTAAAACGATGAGGTTTCTAAGCCTCGTCGGAAACTCATTCGGTTGTTCTGCGTCCGGCGAACGCTTAGTATCAGCGGCCAGAGACGGTGATTTACAGGAAGCTAAAGCTCTCTTAGATTACAATCCAAGACTCGCTCGTTACTCTACTTTTGGCGTTCGTAACTCTCCTCTTCATTACTCCGCCGCTCAAGGCCACCACGAGGTAACTGTAATTACTTGAAAGATCAATACTTTGTAAGATTAGAGATTCTAAAGTTCTGACTTTTATGGTGATTGGTGATTTGGGTTTTGTTTATCTTCAGATAGTTTCTCTGTTGGTGGAATCAGGAGTTGATATTAATCTCCGGAACTACCGTGGACAGGTGTTGTGATTAGTGTCTTTTTGTTCTTTGCATTATTGATTGGTTTTGAAGTAGTCTGAATACAAGAAATTTTTGGAAACAGACGGCTTTGATGCAAGCTTGTCAACATGGTCATTGGGAGGTTGTTTTGATTCTGATTCTTTTTGGTGCTAATGTAAGACTTTGATCAACTCTTCTGACTGATTGTGATTTAAAAATATGTCAGGGATATTGGAACAATGATGATTGTGTTTCTTGATTGTTCGGGTTTTAGATTCACAGATCAGATTACTTAAATGGTGGTACTGCTTTACACCTTGCGGCTTTAAATGGTCACCCTCGGTGTATCAGGATCTTGCTTTCGGAGTATATACCAAGTGTTCCTAATTGCTGGAGCCTTTTAAAGAATAAGAAAACTTCAGTTGCTGGATTCGATTCTAGGTCAAAAGTGTTTTTTGTAAAGAATTGAGGTAATGCTGTAGTCACTTGATGATGATTAGTTGAATGTGTTCTTTGGATGTTGTGGTTGTAGTGTTCTTCACGAAGTGATCAACAGAGCAGCAGATGGTGGAATCACACCTCTTCATGTGGCGGCTTTGAACGGACATATAGAGACGGTGCAGTTACTCTTGGATTTGGGAGCTTCGGTTACTCAGGTCACTGTGGAAGATGGAACTACTATAGATCTTATAGGTTACTATCATATGCTCTAATTGATTAACTTTGACAATGAGTGAAGAGATTCTTTATGTGAAAGACTTAATTTTGTTTTTCGCTCCGGCTCTTTGATTTTATATATTGAAGGTGCTGGGAGTACAGCTCTCCATTATGCTTCATGTGGTGGAAACACGCAGTGTTGCCAGGTATACATGCTTAACTAGACAATCATGATGCTTCTGTTATGTTTCGTTTAAAGTTCACATATGAATTCATTTGGCATTTGTTTTTCTCAGCTTTTGATCAGTAAGGGTGCTTGTTTAGCTGCCGTAAACTCCAACGGGTATTAGATCACTCTATTTCTCAGCATGCTAAATCCAATCAACCAGTTTGATATAGACCTCAATGTCTTAATTCGCTTCATGTTTTGGTTTTAGATGGACACCAATGATGGTAGCTCGTTCATGGCACCGAAACTGGCTGGAAGAAATCCTGAACCCAACAACAGAACAACCACAACTCCATTTGCCAAATGTCCCCTCTCCTTTCCTCTGCCTTCCTTTAATGAGCATTGTCAATATTGCTCAGTATGTAAACTTTACACCTAACTGAAACACCCTATATGATCGCATGATCTCTGTGGCTGATTGGTCTTTTTTCGTTTGTGGATTTCAGAGAATGCGGCTGGCGAGAAAACGATTGTCTGACTCCATGTCGTGACCCTTGTGCCGTTTGTTTGGAAAGAAAATGCACTGTGGCAGCAGATGGTAATGTACCACTTTCACTACCGAAAATGATCTTTGCTTAAAACATTGAATTGATTGTTGTGTGTGACATAACAGGATGTGCTCATGAGTTCTGCACAAACTGTGCATTATACCTAAGCACCACAAGCATAACATCGTCAAAGACCTCAAACGTCACACCAGGCTCTGTCCCGTGTCCTCTCTGTCGCAATGGCATTGTATCTTTCACCAAACTTCCCCATACAACGGCAACAACAAGAACATCAACATCATCAAGAACAAGCATCTCCTTGTCCTTCTGCACTTGCTCCTCTGATGTCTTAGACACAGCTCTCCTAACTAACCCTCACTACAGTTGTAAACCGGTTGTGTCAAGAACGGGTTCTCGAACTCCACAATCCGCTAGATCATCAGCGTTTCGGTCTCTTAGCTGCCGCCGGTTTCCTCCAAGTCTCTGCCTTGGTGGCTCAGATGTTGATGAACCTCGAAGCCGGTTAATTGGTGGATCATATTCAAGATCCGGTGTAGGATTCAGGCGATCAACGTCGCAGGTTGAAGGGAAACGTTCTTGGTTTTCTGCACTTAACCATTGTGTTACAACCGGTGGAAGTGCTTGCTAACTCAAACTCAATCCTCTTTTTTTTCACCTTTTTTATAAAATTTTTGATCCCAGTTTTTTTGGGATTAAAAATGTGCTAATTGATTCTGTGAATGGTGTGGTGATTATTCATTTTGTAATAAGTGAAAATGTTGTAATACAAATAATTAATTTGGCCTTGCCATTACATTGAAATGGTGTGTATATAAAATTATGTTTGAGAGTGAATTTCTTGCGTAGCCATTAGCATCGTTAAGGTATCACTTATCAAACACTTAACAGATAAACGAAGATTACATATATTTAGATAGACGTTTCAGAGGAACTAATAACTGAGAAATTATGGGATTAGTAGTGAATTATACATAAAGCTCAGGAGGAATAGAAACAACAAACCAATACAAAATAAAATACAAAAATGAAGAGAAGATAAAAGAAAATAAAAGAACAATACAAAACTAATAAGCCTTGCAAGGTCAAGAAAAATCTTCTAAATTATAGAAGAACTTTCTGATTTAGTAGAAACAAAACTATTTTTTGTTTTTTTCTGTTTTCATAGAGAAAAAAAAAAGCTCAGCGAGGATAATGCCAATGGAACACTAATGTCCAAGAAATCTTCTTCTCCGTGAGATAGTCACACGTTCGAAAGTACAACCATGATGTAGTGGAGAAGATAGAAAAAGTTGAAAGAGAGAAACGATCATCATTATGATCATAAATATCATGATGATTATGATGATGATCATCATGATCCTAATCAAGAAGAAGAGGAATGATATATATGATGCTTTTGCTCTGAAGTGATGATGTGAGAGGGCAGGTGAAGTTTGTGTTTATATAGGGAAATAAGAGGATAAAATTAATGGAAGCTAGACCAGTACTATTTAAAACAAAAAAAAAACATTAATGGAAGCCATAGAAATCGTAAAACAAAATCAACATTAATAAAAATATACATACATTTACAAAAAGGTTATATAAACAATTATTTAATAATCAAAAAGTGTGTAAATTCCAAATTTAATTCTATGAATGAAGTATATGTAGAGATAAAAAAAATGCAAGAACATGCAAAGCTCTCTATTAATCTACATGTTTTTTCTATTAATCTACTTTTACACGTTACATTGAAAAAGTAATGTGATTAATTCCACAAATAGTCAGAATCTAAGAAAAAAAAAATCACAACAAAATACGAGTGCCCATACAAAAGGATAGCTGAAGTTACACGTTAAATGAATTTCTAGTTGATAAGCACTTTGATAAGCACTCTGTTCAACATTCTTCAAGTCAGTTCTTAATGCTTCAAGTTAGTAGTTGTGTGCTTGTGAGTAAGAAAGCTAGAGGTAAAGAGGCTAAAAACCTCACACACTTTAAAAGCATAAAGACAGTATTTTGGGTAAATCATGCATATGCTCTAGATTTATAGTAGAAAATGAGAAAAAATCACATATTATGCTCCGAATTTAACATGATCGTATGAAAAATTCGAACAATTTTAATTTTAAAGAGGTTTTTGATAAAAAAAAAAAAAAGATCGTTTTTTGAGAAAAAAGTTTGGCTCGCTTTTTTTTATCAAGAATTGCTTCGGTTTTTAAGATTTTAGTTTTAGCTGAGACTGTTGGTTTATGCCACACTTTTTACCGTATGAATTACGAAATTTGGGGAGTTTCCCATTTGACCTTTAAAATTTCATCTGTCCTCTTTTCTTATCATTTAAGAAAAATTAGGGCTTCCCATTTTCAGAAAAATAAGTTAAGTTCAAAATTGAAACTGCCAAGCAATAGTCAATACTAAATTTTATATAAAGCTAGACAGGATATTCATTGGATTTGTGTTATGTCCTTCTCTACCCTCTCTCTCGTGTAGTAAATTAATAGTCAATACAAAACGCTCACCTCCCTCTCTCTTTTGGATATCAAACACATCAAATCACCTCCAAACTCAAAGCAAAAAAGATGAATAATTTTTCCTAAATAGATACATGTATAGTTTCGATTAAAACACACGTACGGTATAATTAGACAACTTACTTTACATTGTATATTTTTAATGAATTTGGTTAAGAGTTAAGACAATCTCGGAATCTCCAACTAAACAAGATGATATATTTGTTTAAAGGAAAAAAAAAAACAGTTTGATTGTATTTAATGGCGTTTTTATATGTAAGAGGAGAAGAAACAAAAAGCTGCAAATGTATAAATAGGTGTAATCATCACAAAACTATGGGATGTGACAATACATTGTCAAGCTTCTGTCTCTTTCTCTGTTTTCTCTCTGATGGGTTTTTAATTTCTTAATTATATGCAGAAACAGTGAAACAAAAGTAAGTTTTTCGAAATTGAAGAAGTGTAACATGCATGCATATTTACCAATTCTTCAACGTTCAGATTGTCTAAGTCAAAGAATCCCTTATACCAATATAGAAAGTGGGGCACGACGACTTTGATACTCCATATTTTTAATTCGGGTCAGAAAAAATACTAATTATTTTTGTCAACTCGGAAATAAACTTTATTTTTTGCAAAAACTTAGCAATATTATTCATGTAAGAGGTTTGGGAAAATTGCCAAAAAATAACACAAGAAACTACTGTTTCACTTTGCACTAAAAAAGAAAAGAAAAAAGGGTACAACTGTTCACTTACACCCTAAATAAGAAAACACGGTCGTTTTAAGATATACGTTCAAGTACTGTATTTTTTATAGTAAAGCGAATATGACAGAAATCTTTGACAGAGCCAGGCCTAATGTTAAAAACTCAGCCCAAAATAAAGCCCATATACGTGTTAACATTGTTTTTCTTTACAACCTTTTTAAAACGTCAAGGTCTCAACCATATTTTATTCTCTTGTCCTGATGTCGGCCCATACAGGCCCATATTTGTTTAATGAGTATACATGTCTTATGATTGGGCTTATTTGAAACCAGATTTTGAAACAAACCTATCACAAGTGACATGACCCATTTTTATATCATTTATTTGTACAAATTTTCTATTTTGGGAGTCTCTCTAGTACAAAGTTTTTCAAAGCTCTCTGCAAATATATCCGTGTTTATTGCCAATTCCAGTATCAAAGCTCTCTCTGCAAATGACGTATCTAAAAATTTGCTTTATGACTTTGACTAAACTGATTTGAGTGGTACAACACACACTCACGCAAAACCCAATCTCACACTCAAAGACTCTCACATACATTAACTACATTGTTGAAGATTCTACATAACGCTACAGCTTTTTCATTTGTAGAATCCTGACTCAAGCAAAGACAAAAAAAGAAGAAGATGGTGTTAGAAAATGGGTTTCCTCCATATCCAGATTTCCTCAAGATCTTCAACTCCCATGAAGATTCTCAACTTTTGGTAAGTAACTAGTATCTTTCGTGTTTATCTTCTCCAAATTATCTGTCATGTTAGATTGTAGAATGACTTAAGATTATTTTGAATTTTTGATGAGATTATTCTTGAATGGTTTGTTGTGTGTTTTGCGTTCGTGTAACCTTAGTAGATGAATTTCTCTCTTGGCTCTGTTTCTGTTTAACACATAACTTTTGATTTCTCTGTTCTGTTGAACTGTTAGTTTGATTCATCTACTCTTGACCTTTGAATCCTCTTTCCTCTACTATTCGAGAGTCCAAAAGTGAACTTTGTTAAGGTTTGGTTCGGTTCTTGATGTCTAAGGGTCTGGTTCTGTTCCTAATTTCTTAGGGTTTGGTTCTATTCTTGATGTCTAGGGTACTGGTCTTGTTCATAATTTCTTAGGAGTTTGGTTCTGTTCCTGATCTCTTAGGATTTGCTATGTTCAGCTTCAAATCTGATTCCTTAATTCTTGATGTCACGTTAGTTTGGTTTCCTTGTCACTAAGTGGAACATTTAACCTATGTGTGTGCCATTGTCATTTCGTAGGTAATCCCAAGAAGCTACAACAGGTATTATCCAAACCCTCTCCCTCAGACAGCTGTTCTCAAGAATCCGGAAGGAAGATTTTGGAATGTCCAATGGACAAAAAGCCAAGAGGTGATTATTAGCTTGCAAGAAGGTTGGGTAAAGTTTGTCAAAGACAATGGTCTTATTGACAGAGACTTTCTCTTATTCACCTATGATGGTTCCCGGAGCTTTTGGGTACGCATCCACCGGAATGGCCTCCCCTTGGAGCCAACCGCTCCTATCAAAATACAAGAGATATCGGATGATGAAGATGAGACCAATGGTGATGGTGATCCTCATATGGAAGAAGAAGGAGATACCGATGAGAACATGATAGTTTCTCTTTCTCTCGGAAGCAGCGATGAAGTTGGTGATGATGATGATGATGATTATGATACAGCGATTTGTGATGAAGTTAACAAAGCTAGTGGAAGTTCCAAGAAAGGTAAACCAAACTTGTCTAGTTTTTGTTTGTATTGATGCTAAAAATACTTATTGAGTGATCTTCTTCAGCAGGAAGGGTTACAAGAAAGCATCGTGATGATTCTCTTGCTTCTATTACTCCGCAAATTTTTCTTGCTGATCCCAATAACCCGTTCTTCATTTCAACTTCATCGTGTTCCAGGCGTATATTGGTAATAAAGCCTTTTGAACTTTATGTTGCTTTGTTGTGAAAAATTAACTATGTATTTACTAGTCTTATGTTGGTTGATCGTAGGTAATTGCTAGGCAAGTAATAAAAGACTATGGCTTAAACTTTGACGGCACGGTCAATCTAATCGATGGATTCGGGGAATTAACGAGAAAGGTTGGGAAATGGAAAGATCGTGTTGTGATATACAAGTGGAACGAAATGTTTACGAGGAACAAAGTAAAGCAAGGAGACGTAATCATATGTGAGATTATACGCGAAGAAGATGTTGTTCGCTCCATCAAAGTGCACTTCGTGAAGAATTGAAGTTTATTTATCGTTTGTCGTCGTTTAAAGTTTATGGATGATCGATGAAACCCTTCTCTCTAGGCTCTTATGGAATGCTTGTACTCTACGAAAAAAAAAAGGAATGCTTGTACTCTGTAGTATTTTATCTCTCGGATTTATGGTTAGCTTTTGAAGTTGTGAACTTTGTGATCTTTTAATTTAAGGTTATGTTGCATGTTTGGTAGAAATGATGGATATGTTTTTTCATCAAATGTGCCTCAACTTTGCTCACTTTTAAAAATGGACAGTCGAAAAGATTTAGTTACAAGCAAATTTTGTTAAAACTGATCCCAAACTAAAGTAAATTACATAACAAATTTGCTACTTAAACGATTTGTTTTCGAAATAGACCAAGTTACTAGTTTACTCTTTTAGACTTTTACATCATTTACGTACATTACATACATACTCTTTTGGTCTCTTTATTGGGCTATCTTCAGGCCCATTCTTATATATAATTTAATGGTTAGCTTCTTTTTTTCTCAATCATGCACAGGATTAAACCCATGAGGTACAGGTCAACAATTGTGTCTAGTGATGACTGAATTTAAAATTTTGTATGTTAATATACACTCTCTTTTTCTAACATCAGCATTATATTATCTTCTCAATTATATAATTTTATATTATTATTTTTTCACATGGATCATTCACTATTGTGGTTTTAAAGATTAGATATTTCATGAAAGCTTTGAACTAGAAGACAGCTTAGTCTTCTCTACAAGAAGTTGAGTTGTCCAAATCAAACGCGTCAATAAATTTATAGCAAACCCTCCAATTTTCTTACAAGTTGCCATCTTTTTCACATTTATTGGGCATACATTATTTAATTATTTCACAATTCTCATGCATTCGATAAATCTAAATCTACCCTAATTGATCAAAAAGGTTATGTTTAGTGTTATCCAACCACTATATTAAAGTACTAATTATTTTGACATCACAATACAACAGCTTTTCCCCCTTTATCTCGACGCAAACAAACAATTAGCCATTTATACAACTTTATACGTTAGATTTCATACATTTTAGTTAAAAAGTATTGGATCTAGGAGACTTTTGCGTCATACCTTTTTGTAGTTGTAACAGGTAAGGCTTCTAAAGGATAAAGTAATAATTTAATACTACTAGTTATTAATTAATTATTAACAAAAAGAAAAAAAGAGTACGAGGAAAAGGTCAAATTGCAATAATAATTGAAGAATTTATATAATTAAATGACGAAACACATGCAATGTTCATCATTCAGTGAACCAAACTTTGTTTTAATTTAATATTTTTTGTTATCTTCTTTAGCTTTCAACTTTTAAAGTGTGTTATCTTTCTTTTTTTGGAAACTTTTTGTTTGCCTTTTTTCTTTCCATTTTTGTCTTTTTCTCTTACATTTTTTTCGTTCTCTATAGACAAATGCAAAAGAACCTAAGTAGTTACAGATTTTCTTTCTGCCATTAAAAACTGCTTTTACACTTCTTCTTAAATCAAATGGTCCCCAAATATACACGACGACTAAAGAAAATGCAATTGTTTGAACTTCTTTAGATTAATCTTGTAACTGAGAAAACAAAAACATACTTTTAACTTTATTAATCTTTCATTATTTATCTATCAAATAAATATATCTATAATCGCTACATAAATCACCCCTCCCGTTACCATACATAAAACACAACAAAAATCTAGACTGTGGAGTAAAACAAAAAGAAGTAAAGAACTATAAACACCTTTTTTTTTACTATTTTTACCCCTAACTGTTTCCCTTTCCCCCCGCCAAAACCAGTTGAGACATATTTACATCTCTACCCTTTTCCACAGTCCACTGTAACAACAAAACTCCAATCTCTGTTTTACAACTCTCATACTGCCAAAGTAATAGTTGTCGGCAGTAAATCACCGGCGTTTCGTTCACCGGAATCTTCATCTAGCTCGAGCCGAGCAACCGTACAGTCACCGTAAGTACCAGAAGACGAAACTCGAGCCTTAAGTTGGCTCAACACCGGAACAATCGCTTTCTCAATCCATTCCTCTAACTCTGTTTGGCCTAACCACACTCCACTCAAGATTCTCTGAAGTGCCTCTTCCTCGACTTCTACTGATAGTGATTCGCCTATGATCGTTTCGAATCTCTCAGATAATGTTTCTGTGATTCTCCGTCTCACAGCTGCGAAATCAACTGCTCGAAACGCTACCGCATCATCTACACGGCTAACCATATCGTGGAATGCAAATGGAACGCATTGTAGTGACAGCTTTCCACTAAAACCTTGCTCGTCTTGATCATTATCTGTTGTTAGATCGCTCGTATTATGAGAACCATCATCCGTATCAGCGGCTTGGTTCAGATCGAAAGATAAACCCGATCCATGTTCTTTCTTCGGTTTCGTCAGCCTCTCCTCGTCGCTACACAGCCAACTTGCTCGTCGTTTCCCAAATTTCTCCCGCATGCACAACCTCAAACGCCAGCTTTCGCTAGCCAAATCTCGTAGTTTTGCTTCATTGTCTAGGAACGATGTTTTCGTCCCTGCGAAATGCCAGCTCGCTGTCATAACAAAGATCACGTTACCTAAACTGATCTCACGGCCATGCGAGTCACGGATTCTGCCTCTATCCATTGCCTGTTTTATGCTTCCACGCACCAACATATCAGCTTCGTCAATATCTTCAAGCAAGATAACAGAGAACGGACTCCTCTTAACAGTTTCCGCAATCTTATCCAACGCGGTTTTACCACGGAAACTAGAATTTCCATCTCCAGCATCTTGTCTCGACCCGAGCTGAATCATTATTGGATTCGTCCCATACACAAGAGAAGACAGAGCTGACACCATTTTTCTCTTCCCCACTCTATCCGGTCCTGAAAAAAGTAACCAGACATCTCCCTTTGATAAAACACCGCGTCGTTTCCCATTCCCGAGCTTGCACTGACTAACAGTTGCAGCCACCGCAGCGGCTGCATCATTCTGCCACCAAACTTTCTCGGTCATTCCCTTCAACAGCTTCTTAAACAAATCAATGTCTAACGAATTCCCAAGATTCTCCTTTTGCAAAACACTGATGTTATTATTGTTCTGCACTGATTCAGACGATATGCAGCCGAGAAAGTCTCTTACTTGCACATCTCCTGCTTTCTCCGAATCCTGAAATACGCAAACGCAAGTATTTAGCGTCAGGTTTGTGATTTCGATTAGATAAACATTTTCATCACAGTATACAAACATTCAAATCAACAAACCTCTGCTCGTCCAAGAACAAGATCGGTCTGAACCGGGCTCCCGGGAGGACTCTTCTTCTTGGCCTGCTCAGCCACCAAAGGACTCATAGGCTTCAAGTGTACCCTCTCACGCAACTCTCTATTAGGCTGTAACTTAGGCTGCAACGGCTGACGAAGAAGCATGTTAGGACTGTAAGGGCTCGTTGTCAACGTTATAGGAACCGGGATCGGAACAATCCTCTCGTTCTTGTTATGAAAGCTAGGATGAAGACGCACGCATGCATCATTCCATTTCTTCTGCACTTCTTCAATCTTTGCTTGCTGTAATAAAAACATTACAAAACTGATAAATTTATGATCTGCAATCATATCATAAAGCCATTGCAATTGTTGAAGAGAAGATTCAATAACCGGAACTTACCGGTAAACGATCAACCGGTTTAGCTTTCAACAGCCACTGTGGCAACTGTTTAGGCTGAGCTACTTCAGATTTAACCTCTGGAGAAGACACTGAATCAATCTCAGCAAGTTCTCGCTCGTAACTCTGTAAACACTGTGGACAACATTTCAATGTCCTATTCGCAGGCACAAAGCTCTTCAATGGCGTGAATGATTCCAAATTGTTCGCAAGCCTGAATCAAAACATGAATCTAGGCTAAGAAAAAAAATCATAAAAGCTGAGATTTTTCTTTAGCAAAAAGAAGAAACTTTAACACAACCCACCTCGGGAAAACGCCAGACGCTGGAGCTTTAGCTGCCACCGACACAGCTTGAAGATCCCAATCAGTCTCCACTGATGGATGATAAACTTGACATCTTAAATAAGTCTCACACGTCGCCGTCCCTATAAACCAGAGTCTTCCTTCAAACTTCTCCAAAAGCCTCCGTAACTCCACCACCGCCGTCCTCCCAATCTCCACCGCAACCGTAGCCGGCGGTTGCGTTGAACTCGGTTGCTCCACTAGCCATTTCAAGTCACCAAGATCAAGTATCACTCCGCCGCCACCAATAGGATCCGAATTCTTTAATCGGGTCTGAAGCAACCCATCTAATTCCTTAATTCTTAAAGCCTTATCGGAACTAATCTCCTCTAAAGAAACCACCTTTGAGTTCTTCACCGCTAAATTCCCAACTTCACCGACTTCAATTTTCTTAAGGATCTCACGAATAACCCGACCCGGCTCCGAATCACCAACCAAAACCGGGTTTTTCTTCTTCGCCCGACCCAATATATCCATAACCCGCTCCACATCATCGTTCTTACTCACCCCTGATTGTACCGACGAAGCGTTCTGTTGTAACCGTGGATTAAGATACGAATTCCGGGTCATCGGACCTCCACCACCGGGTCTAAAATTCAACCCGACTGAAGAAACACTAGGAATCGGCGTCGGAGTAACCGAATTATTCAACGACTGTTCAATTGTAGCTTTAACGGCGGGACTTGAAAAGCTAGCTTCTCTCATAACCCGACTAACACTCGGATCATCCAAAATCGAGATAATGAGCTGTTCAAGCTCAACTTTAACGGCCAACAACGGTTGCTGTTGTTGCTCCGGACAACCACGGCGTTGATGAGCTTGAGCTCGTTTAAGCGCCGCCATAAGCGCGTTTGAGATCGGTGGATCATTCCCCGGAGTGGTTGTAGCTGTTGGGAGACGCTCTAAGGCGACGCTGAAGCAGAGCTCGAGGGCTCGACACTGTAAAGGATGAGAAGAATTGGGGTGAGATCGGATACAAGCTCGTCGGAGAAACCCAGCAGGAGAAGCTAGAAGAGTGGCTGCAACGTGGAGAGGAGTGGTTTGGCCGTGATTACGACGCGCGGCTTCGGCGATTGATTGGTTTAAAACGGTGGCAGCCTCCGGCGTCAGAGTCTGTTGAATCGTACTTAAACCAGCTCTCATCGTTCTTCGTTTACTTCCACTTTTGTGTTATCTCTCTGTCTCTCTTTCTTCAATTATATGTGGGTATTAAATAATTGTATAAAAATCGAATCTTTTATTAGGCTAAGACTTTGAAGGAAAATGGAAAAACGAAAAATTGAATCTTTTGAGTTGGGTTCTTAAATTATTCAGACAAGTTTTATGAACTGAGTTCTGATCGGGAAAAAAAAGGATAAGAATATATAAGATTTTTGGTTGAACTCATTCAAACAATATCCCACCGGCCAAAAAAATGAAAAGGCTTTAGATAGGTTTTATAAGAGAAGAAGGTAGAAGAAGAGAAGAAGGTAGACTTGTTTTCTGAAGTAAAGGAAGAAAAAAAGAGATATAAAAAGAGTTATTATTGGGAGAAGTAGACAAATTGGGATTTCAAATGGATCACAAAAACTGGCTTTTGAATAAAGAATAATAAAAACAAAAAAGGAAGGAACTTTCGGATCCAACAAATTGAAGATAGAAAATAGTAAATATAGAAAGGTGGGGAAGAGAAGTTGCAGAGTGAAGAAGAAAATTCAAAGAGAAAAGGTGAAGAAGAAGTGAATAATAAGTACTACTTTACTTTTGCCCTTTTCAATTATAAAAGCTGTACGCGTATCTCTGCCTCTCTATAAAAATTGGTATGTTTCATACATACGGCAAAAAAATATTGTGGGAGTATAATAAAAGTAATAATAATAATTGTGGATGTGGTAATTATGAACCAAAAAAAATTGTGGATGTGAGTTAAATTGATTTTTTTCTGTTGGTTCGTTGCATTTATCACCTAAGTTTTTTTAAGTTTGAGCCATCAGAAGAACAGGTTTGGTCTGGAGTACAAGCTAGCTAAATAATTAGACCATTAATTCTTTAGGGAAATTTTCTTTTTAATATGACAATCACATCTTTAAAGGCACCAAAAATTATACTTTTTGCTTATATATTGTTGTTTAGAAAATAATTAATATTCTTTTACATAAATTTTAAAGCAAATAATTTGGTTTTTTTCTTTATTCGAACCATTATTCTAATTGAGAGTGGTATGCAACATATACTATGAGATGCATTTATAAGACAAACTTAACATTTTATTTAAATTTTCCATTAGATTAGTTTAGATTCTCGACTTCCTTTCACAACCATTTTTTCATCTAAATCCACCATTCATGTATATAAGGTGATTTTTTTTTTTTTCTATTTTGTTTTTTTTGTTGCCTTTGTTGATATAGATAACTTGTAAACG
>Ga0041059_1001127_pt1 | contig 21331 bp, 11 predicted proteins | sample AraColnosormetaG_FD_56232 | JGI IMG/M metagenome (GOLD analysis project Ga0041059, IMG submission 56232) | Arabidopsis roots microbial communities from North Carolina, USA - Col MF nosort | ecosystem: Host-associated > Plants > Roots > Unclassified | place: USA: North Carolina | collected... | reverse complement strand
TTTTTTTTTTTTTTTTTATTTATTTTTTTTTTTTTTTTAAGCATGCATTTACCATATAACAGTAGTAGAAATAAGAAAGTCACGTGTCTTAATCGGGGGAGATATATACACATCAATAAATTAAATTAGAGACTTTTGGATCGTCAATGCTCAAGCTCCACACAAGTGCTGCTAATATGCTTTTTCGTATTTATTATACAACAACTACCAAGAAAAGGAAAGAACGGAATGGAAACCTTAATCTAGCTAGCTAGTATAGGTATGATGATGTATTAAATGTGCATTTGGTGAAAGAAAAGTGAAAGTGGTAAGTCCTTACGCTTTGGTGGCAGCGTAGATGGCGTAGAGGGGATGAGAAGGGACAACAACGGCAGCGCCGGAGCTAATATTGACGATGGCTCCACGGCGGCGGTGAAGCATTGGTCCGATGAGTGATCGTGTGACCCAAGTGGTGGCTTCAAGATTAACCCTCAGGATTTTGGTCCATGTAAGTTGGTCAACCTCGTGGAAGAACATGGCGCGTGGATAAGTAATACCAACGTTGTTTATCAAAATCCCAACTTCAAGGCCTTTTATCCCTTCCTCGATTGCTCCGTATCCTCCTTCTGCACAGTTTTTCTTTCTTTCAAGTACATCTTTTCTATTCCATATATAGACTTATGTATGCTACATTTCTTGGGTTCTATGTATATTTATGCAGACGGAAAATAGCTTAAAATTACCAAATGACATAATAAATATGCATTAAACAACTACTAGGTCATTTAACAAAATATATTTCTAAATATTTAATTTTCTGTTTAATCTTGTAAATATCATGTATTTTTTTCCAGCAAAACTATAACAAAATCGATTGTTTTTGCCCTCTTACAAACACATAATAAGTGTAACTATGTACTATTTTTTTTCGCAAATCTCTGACAAACACACACCTAGATACAATAAGTGTAATTGTGTACTATTTGAAATGATTCATATTGAGTAATGGTATATTTACCCTGGTCGTTGAAACAAGAATATTTATTCAATATTGCAATCGTGTACTAGTATTAATACACACACACACACACACACACACATAATGTCGATAACTATGTATAGACTAGTTCTATAGGATTGACCTAAAGTAAGAAAGTGTATTTATTATTGTTACCAGAGGAGAAGTCAAATGGAATGATCTTGATCTTGATGTGGGGAAACTCTTGTTGGAAATCATCAGAGACAGATTCGAGCTTCGAAAGGTTTCTGCTGACTAGGATGAGGTTAAGGCCGTGTTTGGCCAGCTCGTGAGCAAAGGCGCGTCCGATCCCCTCGGTGGCTCCAGTGACCATAGCCCATGAGCCGTACCGCTTGAGCCGCTTGGGTGTGAGGAGGAATCTTGTGGTGAACCATTTTAGGAGAGGAATGAATAGTACTCTAAGGAGAAAGAGAAAGCCTATGAAGCATACGAAATGGAGATACCATGGCTGACTCTCGGAGATGCATGCTCCCTGCATGTTCTGCTTTCTCTTTCTTTCTTTTTTCCTATATTTGTTAGCTGATTATTTGTCATGACATTTTGGTTTGGAACTAACTCTTTAAGTAGGAAAACTAGAGTTGAGAGAGAGAGATTATTTTCCTTGCTCAATCTTAATTTTCTTTATACAAAATGTGTTTTACAATATATTATAGCTTACAAGAAAAGGTCAAATCAACATGTACTATATAGGATAAGTGATCGTCTTAAGGAAGATTATGATCTTTAGGGAGACTGGTAGGTTGGGTAACGCCGTCTTAAGGAAGATTATGATCTCATTCATTACACAATTGCCATCTAAGTAATACGGCTATATACCATTAAATTTGAATGTTTTTGTAATATTTTGTATTATTACGTACAGTTTTGTGTGTAGTTTAGTTTCTATATCAATAATCATTTATTTATCTCAACTTTGAACCTTAAATTTCTATTTTTGACCAAAATTTGTTTTGCTTATGTTTTGCCTACTATTTTCATATTGTTTCTTTAATTTTGCTAATTTGTTTTATATTTAATAATTCTAATACATTAATACTGTTGTAATGAAAATAATTTATCTTTAAATTACCCTTTTTTGGACAGTTCTTTGTTAAATTTAATGATTTGGTTCCATGGCAGATTTTCGGCATTAATAAGTAATAACGATGGTTTCTACAAACTGAGTTGAAATGACTAACAAGAGAGTATCAGACAAAAATTTTAGTTTGCAAGAAAAGACCAAGTCATCAAACTATTTTGGATAAGTCATCTTTCATTAAAAAGAAAATAAAATCTAATTAAAAGTTGTTATTGTGTTGCTCAAAACTCAAAATTCAAATACAACAGGAAGAATATGATTCTTTTGGGAATTTGGTAGGTTGGGGTTGGGACATTTTTTCACTATAAAAAGGACTATGCATTCAATTGGTGGACAGTCTTTTTGGTGTTAAAATTTAATAATCTAGTTCCATTTCTGAATTTCAACATTAATCACGTTACTATATTGTGTTTAGCTAATTTAGCTCATCAGTTAAATTCGATTCTAGTTTTGATACACAATAGATGCAAACAAAAAAAAATGTATTTTCCTCTAGTCGCCTCTATTGTTTAAAGACGAGCTTTTCTGGTTAGAGCAAGTTAATTTATCTCTTGCTTTTGGTTATAGTAGAGGCAAAGCTTGAATACGTCAATTCCAAAGCTCAATCTTTGGGAATAGATAACATAGTTAATAAGTGGTAGGTATGAAGTCAATAAGTCTCTCTCTCTCGCTACTCTCGAAGTCAAAGGCTATTAAAGAGTCAAAATGATTAGTTTCGTTAGATCATACTACTTACTACTATTCAAAAAATTGTTTACAAAATCATTCGAAACTTAAAAGTCGTTGCCGACACAAAACATGTTAAGTCATGGAACATATGTTTCACTTTTCTGAAAAACTTTGAGACACAAACAAAAACAAACTGTAATAACTTACTGCTCCATTTTCGGAGTCCTAATTAAACATTCTAGGACTAAGAAACTGAAGAACTATAATGAAAAAAAGCTCGCAGATAATCGAGACATTATTCAGGTTATATATACAAGACGACACCTATCATTCTCTGTTTACGGGTCGACAAAGAATGGAAGAATAGAGAAGAGAAGAGAGAGCAATTTATGTGTTTCTTTTGTGTGTAGTAGTTTCATGTGAGAGACCTAAGAGTCACCTGTCTTGATTACAAGATGGAGGCTAGGAGCCACAGATGCAATAAGAGACTGTATACCATAACGCCAAGCCTTGCTTGAGGACGGCTCATCAATACTCTTCCACCTGAGACCCTGCATTGCAGAAATCAAACCCGGGGATTGGTAAGATGGAAATATTTGGGAGCTATTACAGAACTGTTCGATATTAGTGAGTATATTTACCATATTCCATCAACCCGATCTGCTATTATCTTTCCTTGCGTTGGAATCAGACCAGACATGTTGAGAGACTTGAAAACATGTCCTGCCAAAGAATATTTGTGTTTAAGATATGAGTCAACCGAGCGGTATCATACTTAAGTAATAAGCGAGATATATATGTAGACGCCAGAGTCCTGACCTTTATCTTCATCTGTTTCGTTGTTGTTCATCAGATGCTCGGACTCTGAATCTATGTTGATTGAAAGATGATCCGTCGATCCCTTCCTCACTGTTCTCACTTGTGCTGCTGTAGGCACCGGTGATATTGATTTTATTCCCAAGGCTCCCTGAGAACAAAATGGGTTCAGTCCAAACTTGGAGATCAAAACATAGCAAGAGATTGAAGCTAAATGATTACTTATAAGATATCACCAATCACAATGGCAGCGGATGGCGTAAACAAAACAAGGGTCAAGGAATAAGCTGAAATAGCACGAAATAAGATATTACCTTGTCCTCAATCTCGGATATCTCTGAGGTAGAAGGTGCTCTCGGTGTTTCGAAGATGCTTCTTTCTTGAACAATATCAGGCTGAATTGCTTTGGTTTGAAGTTTCTCTTCAAACTCTTTGACTCTTAATGATAGTTTATCGACAAGTTTCTCGCTACCGGCCAACTTTAAACCAAGTTCTTGGGCCCTTGATTTTGAACTCTCTGATTCTAGGAGAAGGGAAGTTATCTTTTTTTCTAGTGCTTGTACGAGTGTCCATGACTCGGAGAAGTTTGGGTCTACAACAGGATTATTGCTTGCCAATATACCCAGCAGTTTTTCCAAGCCAGATATTAGCTTGGACAGTTCATTCTTTGCCTTCACTAACTCTAGCTCGGTCGTACTCTCTGCTTCAGTCGCCTTCTTTAGACCTTGAATTTCAAGATCCTTTTCTGCCAAAGTAGAATTGAGCTCTTTTTGTCCATATGATAAGATGTCTATCTGATGCTGCATCTCAGTAACACTATCAACAATCGCGAATAGCTTCTTCACATCATATGGACTCTGTGGATCTAATCCGTTGACTAGATCTACTGATGGCACTTCAATACCATTTATTTTGTCAAAAAGGGTTCGCATATCAGAAGCTGGAATTAGATTTTCCTTTGCCTCTGCAATTCGAAGCAACAGCACGTGACATTTTAGTATAGTGGTAATTATGTGATGAAGATTTAAAGAAATGAGAGACAACAAAAGATAAAAATTACCTTGCTCTTGCACCAATAGTTTATCATATAACGTAGACAGTTCCACCTCTTTTTCATGCCATTTCTCTTCCTTCACTCTGAGATTTTCCAACTGAAGTTTCAGGTCTTGGCAAAGCTCTTCCAGAGATTCCACCTTGGCCTCAGAACTTGAAACCTTAGTTTGGTTTAGATCTCTTTCTAACACAGCCTTTTCTAGAGCGACAGATGCTTCTGTTAGCCTGTTCTCCATATCTCGGATTACAGTGGCAGCTGCATTATTTGTTGTCTCAAAGAGTTTAAGAGTAGCACATGCCTTCTCTGCGGCAGAAGATAATTCTTTTATCCTTTGGGCGCATTCACTTACATGAAGCTCCTGTGGGTCTTCAGTTGATTCCATCTCACCACCGTTTTCATTTTCTTGGAATTGAACCAACTCTAAGAGGTTATTTTTCACTTCCAACTGCAGTTCTCTGGCAGCCGCACCACATGCAGATATCAAAGATGACAAATCTTTTTGTAATGCAGATATAGTGTTCTCCTGTTCACGAACAATATTTTCCACACTCCTCACCTGTTCTTCCAAGGATGAATTATGACCCACGATATTTAACACATCAGCCCTAGCTGCTGTCATGTTTTGCATCAAAGTCGCTATGAGAGTATCAATGGAAGTTGAGAAACCCTCAAAGTTATTCTCGAGGGTTTTGTTTCTCAGCCTGACCCCCTCTGCCATCTTCCTAAGGGATGAAGAAATTTCGTCTTCATCAGCTGCACTCCCTTGACTATTCTCCGGCTCTGTGTTCACTGAATTATCAAGGTCACTCAACAACGATTTTGCCTCAGTCGAATCATCCTGGAAATATAACAGCGTTATCAAGAGAACAGCCTATTAACAAATTGACCAAGAGAGAATTCTTAAAGTCTAGCCCATCTATACTGACAAATGTTTCACAGAATAATAATTTCATAATATCTCCATTAATCAACTCCCACAAAAACAGATTCTAACTAATGTTGCATCCTTGGCAAACAACAAATAGGAGATCGCTACAGGTTAAGGCATCTTTGGAACCAACAAATATGCAAACAGGAATGATGAAGGGCAGCTGTAAATTTGAGTAGAAAAAAGTGAACTAACAGAAGAAAGATTGATCTGGAAAGGTAAGAGAATACTGTTACCTCAGCGTTGCCCATTTCCCCTGCCAATAATCCATTCTCACCAATATTTCGTGTGATATCTCTAGCAATGACATCCACGTCTCTAAGGCTCTTGAACTTCCTTTGAAGGAATTCATTCACCTTGGAAATTAGACCTCCATCCTTCAGTAGCATCTGGAGATTATCAAGATGAGTAATAATCTCCAAAGATTTACTCTGTGAGTTTCCGCTTGATCCAGCTAACTCTTCCATGCATACATTAAGTTTACTACTGAGAGTTGATATCTCGCCTTCAGCTTTCACCATTTCTCCTTGTAAAGCAGAAAGACTATTCTCTGCCTTCATTAGTGCCTCCTCATGGGATACTATTGTCAAGGAAGCTTCGGCCATCTTGTTACGCTCAAATTCTGCCTCAATTTTAAGCTTCTCTAACTCATTCTTTAAACTTGTAGTAAGAACTTTGTCATCTTCAATTTGTTTGGACAGCGAATCCATGTTGCTTTCTGTCTGAGCAAGTGTTTCTTCAAGTGAATTTATGGTGCTATGTGCTTCTGTTAATTTGTTCTTCTGAATTGAAGCTTCTTTTTGCAGCATCTCTTGCTCCATCTCTGCAGTAGCAGTTCTGCCTTGAGCCTCTTCCTTTTCACTAATAATATCAGATATATTTCTTTCAGCCTGCATGAGTGCAGCTTCAAGTGTGCTTTTGGTTGCAAGAACTTCATCCAGTTCGCTAGCTACAGAGGAGGCATCTGCAACTGCTTTTTGCAGCTCAAGCTCAGCATTTTCCTTGGCAGCTTGGACATTTCTATTCTCCTCAGTAAGCCGACTGATGTTATCCTCTGCAGTAGACAAGGCATCCTCAACCAACTTCAGGGCTGTTTGGGTTTCTGCTAATTTACTGGTTAACGCATCAACTTCTGACTTTACTTTTTCTATTTCTTCTTGTTCCTCTACTCTAGCCAGCTGCACTTCTTGGATGTACCCAGCAAGTCGGTCAATCTTTTCTGAAGGATCTTCAGATGCTAGATCAACAGGGAGAGCTATAATTTCAACTGATTTCATCACTTTCTGCAACAACGTGTCAATTAGAGATAAGGATTGCTGAAGTTGATCTCTTTCTTCTTTAGTAGCAACAAGCTCAGTCTCTAGCTCTTTCGTGCGCTCTAAGTCTCTCGATAACATATCTATCTGATTCTTGTAGCCATCAACCGTACCACCTAGCTGCTGCAACTCGAGCATCAGCTTTTCGATTTCAGATTTTTTCTCATCCAACTGAGTTTTAAACTTTTCCCTATCTTGGACTAGTCCCTTGCCTTTCTTGATAGCCATAGAAAGTTTGTCTCTGAGCAAAGCAGATTTCTCCTCTGATCGCTCTAGATCTTTCTCCAAAGCAATTTTTTCTTCTTTCACGAAAGCAAGTTCTTGAGATGCGATCTTTAGCTCATCTGAGAGATTGCTTACCTGAAAGCTAATCAGCTCTCCCTCTCCTAGCATTTCCTTACAAAGTGAAAACTCCAGATCTCTCACATAAAGGAGACTTTGAAAGGCTTCAAATATTTCTTCGTTGCCATAAGAACTATCACTAGAATCCCTGATTTGCTTTTCTATCTTGTCGAATGATCTATCAACAAGTAAATTGATATCTGAAGAAGTATGATCTTCGACTCCTTCTGTCATCAAGCCAGAGGTTTCCACAAGTCTCCTCACAATTTCCTCCCTCTCCAACGAACCTCGCTCTGCAGTTTCCTCCATTTTTTTCAAACTGAAACTTAAATCATCCAGTTCCTTTCTAATGTTACTTTTCTCCTCCATTTCTGCTGAAAGAGACATGCTTACACTTTCAATCCGGTTTTGCAAGGCATTAACTTCATCTTTTCCCTGGAGAAAAGATTCTCTAAGCCAAGCTAGGCGACTTTCTAAGCTGGATTGGGACATCTCCTCTGGTAAGTCAATGGAAACGATCAAATCTTTTAGTCTGTTGTATTCCTGGGAAACATTTGTGAGCTCTTTCCTCTCTTCTGCAAGTGACCTTACTTTTTCAACGATATCAAAAGAGTGACCTTCTTCAGGTGTATATATGTTTGACAGGATAGTTTCAATATTTTCAATGATAGAGTTCCTCACCGATAACATTTCCTGATATGATGCAACCATAGCATCGGATTTTGCTAACTCGCCTTTGTCGAGTTCAGATTGATCCAATGCTGTTGACATCTCTTGTAGTTTCGTCAAACACTCTTCAAGTTCTTTTGTTTTTTCAGCCAGAGACTGTTCCAACTCCTTCTTTGTTAGCTCATATGCTTCCAGGGATACGGACCTATCATTCAATTCAGCATAGCATTTCTCAAGTTCATCCGTCTTTTCGGTTAACGATTGTTCCAGCTGCCCCTTCATTACTTCAGAACTTTCAAGGGCAATCTCCTTCTCTTGTAATTCAGTCAACCTATTCGCAAGCTCTGTTGTTTTTTCAGACAATTGATGCTTCAGAGCATCCCGGTTCTGAACTAACGCCTTCCCCTTTGTTACGGCCATGCTGAGCTTTTCTTTTGTGTTAGTACACTTAGTCTTTTCTAGCTCAAGCTCTGCCTTCAATTTTTCAAATTCTGTTCTCATTGACTCACACATTTCTTTCTCTCTGTTCACTTGTTCAACAAAGTTCCTATTCTCATCTTCTAGATGACTAAGTCTTTCAAAAAAGGCTGCTTCCTTCTGTTTGAGCTCAAATAGCTCAGAACAAGCAGCACCAAGAGCTGAACCAAAATCCTCTTGGAAACTAAGATCCAACACATCACTAGCCAAACACTTCCTTAACTGATCAGCACCATAGTAAAACTCAGTATACTTTGCACCTAAAAACGAAACTCGGTTCTCCAGATGAGCAAGCTTTTCAGAGATAGAAGAACCATACTGCAACTCCCCTTCCCCAAATACATTACTAAGAGAAACCATAATCCTATCCGTTGCAGCCTCAAGGTGCTCCAAGTTCTGTGCCTGATCACCCATTTCGGAAACCGGCTGCGACGAAGAAAGCTCAGAGATTTTTGTGGTGAGATCAGCAATCTCATCGTCCCTCCCACTAATAACCCCGTGAAGCTCCTTGAGTGCAACCTCATGCTGAATCCGCTCTTCCTTGGCAGTTTTTAAGAACTTCGAGAAGCGACTGACAATATCCACAGTAGTGTTCCCATCTTCACCTGTCAAATCATTCTCACCAGTCAACAGCTTAAACTGCTCCTGAAGCCCTGCAAGTTCCTTCTCCCAATCCCCCTTCTCAATCTATATGCAGAAAACAAAAAAAGAAAAGATCTTTCAATAAATTTTCGAGGAAACTCAACAAAAAATTTAGACTTTAAAAAGAATCATAAAAAAAATAACAGACATTGAAATGAGTTCCAAGGTCATCATTATCATCGTCATCTGTGGTAAGAGCTTCCTTGCTAGGTGTATCAAAATTCAACTCTTCAGGAGCATCAACAAACATATCTTCCTTACTATCAACGAAAGCTGTTCCCTGCAAAATACCAATATATCCCCCCAATTTCAGCATACGAAACACAAACCACATAAACGATTCAGAGCCATGGTGAAATAGAAATCTCACCTGGTCAGGATCAAGCTCTTCTTCTTCTTGCCCATTAGACTCGTCATCATTCTCAATTCCATCAGCTATAGAATCCTGCGGAAGATCATCCTTCTCGTGCATTATCTAAATACGATCCCAACCCTTTTTTCCCCCAATAGATCTATCACGAATTCGGAAACCGAAGAAGGATTAAAGAGAGAGAGAGATTAGCCAATATCGGTAATCAAAGACGGGACCTCTAGAGAGAGTCGAGAAATGGAGCAAACAAAGGAAGTGTGTGAAACGGCTCAAGTCAGAGAGATCCGTGAGTAATAAATTAGCGAGGTAAGAAGAAGAAGAAGAAAGCGTTGCAGCACGACCGACGCGGTGCGTTTTGTTTTCTCCCAAAATCGTTTATTTTTTTTGGACATATGTTTTGGTTGTGTCGTGCCATTGAAGTGGGTGATGTGTTTCGTCCAATAAGAAACGTTTGCTTCTGTTCACGTGACTTTTATATGGTAATATGTGCAATTTAAGGATCACTTAATTTTAGTCAAACGTATATATTGCAAATGTAAGACAAAAATTAGAATATAATTACAGATTCTCTCATAAAATCTTCTTAACAAAATATCGCATTAAATACATATGTAATCCTATATTCACAAAATATATCAATTAAATTCAACATAATAACAAGTAAATGATGATGGGATTCCCTATTTCCTATGACTTGCTTACTGCAACACATGTAACAGTTCGAATTACTAATGTGTCGCTATTGCATCATTTGCACATTCTGATTACATAACATCTTTCACAACTGTTGGATCCACAAGTCTGCATGCACATCTCTCACATTTTGGACCACTTTCACATTTTCTATGGAGATACCACCATAATTCTTTGCAATTGACTGATTTGTTGTCATTTTAACGTTTTCAGTCATTAAGTCACTGCAGGTACTGCAACAAAAATAGATAGTTTTGGAGTCAACACTATAGTATGATCACTTACACCCTCATAACAGCAGCTAATAGTTAACATCAACCATAAAATTCTAAGCATTGGAGAAGAGTCTCTTAGAACTTGGCATCCGAAAAAACATGACTTTAATGACTTAATAAAGCTCTAATTTACAACATAGAGACTAGTCTTCCAGCTCGAGCTCCATGTACCTTCCAGAAAACCTTGATGGCTTCATCAACCGTTCCAGCATCAATAGCTATAGCTCCAAAGATTGCCCTAAAGCCAGTACAAAGAATGGCCGAGTTCGATGCATCTGTCTTAGTAGAAACTCTGATTATCTTCCCCAAACCCAACCGGTCTCCGTCAAGAGCACATGAGGACTCCACATTTGAAACCTCTGATATCAAACGGCCCAGTGCTTTCGAGGAAATATCGATATCTTTAGCGAGAAACTGAAGAGAGACCGCGGTTTCAATGATATGGGTTCCAAAGATACTCAAGGCTTTGTTGTTCTCTTGAGAAAAAGAAGCATGAGTCATTGCACGGCGAAGAAGGTTGATGTTGTTAAACTTGTAGCTACACCAAACAAAAAAAAAGGAAAGGTCACAACTTTAAGAGTATAGAATTTAACCAAATCAGTGATTCAACTTAATCATCACATCAAGAGAGTATCTAATCTTATAGAAATGGCCTTAATTTCCCTAATTATGATCCTCCAATACACATTTAGGAACAAATTAGTAAAATCAACAGAGAAGAAGTGACTTTAAGTTACTGTACCCAATTTGAGTTTGCAGCTTTGCAAGATCCGTCGCGAACGGCGAGGAAAATGGTTCGATCCTGAGATTGATTTCACTTGTTGCACGTACCTACCAAAGACGCCACGAAGAAATAAGAAACGGATCGTGTTCGGATCACAAAATATAAAAAGTTTGGGTTTTTAGAGAAGAGATGAGATGGAGATACATGAGAAACGGAGGAGAAGGAGAAGAAGATCCCGACGACGAAGACAAGAAGAAGTAGAGTGAAACGAAGAGTCGCCATAGTTGAACCTTAGTGTTCTTCACTTGATTTCACCACTCTCTGTTCTGCGAGAGAGAGAGAGAAACTTGAGGATTTATAAATTGAAACAGTTAGCACAATTGCACAATCAATTGGTTTGGTTCGGTTCGATTCGGTTTGCATTGGTTTATCCGGATTGAACATCTCTAGGAATTGATTTTACTTATAACAGTTTTTAAATCTCATCTTCAAACATGCTTATGTTGGCAAGAAGACATGAAGATCATCTTTCTCATTTGATCTTTGATAATAAAAGGGGTACACATTAAGATTATGACAATCTTCATAAATCATAATCTAAAACGAAGGAACATTAATGGATCACCAGATTCTTATGTACACTTAATCAAAGGTCTGGGATCACTCTCTCCCTCTGTACACCCGTATTTATGTTTCGGGATAAAATCATATCAAGTACTCGTTGTAGACTAAGAAGGCCGCTTCTGGATAATCCTTAGGAAGGCTATTGATGTGGAGGTAGAACCGAAGAAGATCCTCTTTGGTGACCGTCTCTGGATCCACCACATCTTCATCGCAAGTTAGCACCCACAGATCCTCTGAGTTCACTCTCTTGATGCTGCCACGACAAAACGGGCATGACTCCGACTTTGTGTTCCAGTTACGGTAACATTTGATGCACATGGCATGACAACAGTTTGGCAACACCATTTTGGTGCAAGGCTCTAAGCAAATCCCGCATTCGTCTTCTCTTTCCAAGTCAATGCTATTCATGTATCTGCTACCTTCAATGTCATACTGCTTCTTGGTGATGGCTTTTGGATTCGGATACCACAAGCTTTCGTCCGGTAAGTCAGCAAAGTTGATATGAAGTCGCTCAAGTGATGGTAATATAACACCTGCATTTAGCCAGAGCCATAGTTATAAGATTAAGCCCACAGTAGAAGAAACACAATCACAATTAAGAGCTTAGTCTTACCGTAAAACTCCCTAATCGTAGCTTTCCTTCCGTACCTAGATCGATTCCACCGCCCATCAGCACGTACCTGTACAAGACAAAGAAGACACCTATAAAACAAACAAGCCAAGAGGAAAGGAGAGAAACTATCAGGGAATCTACCATTTCACACACACACACACACAACTCGATATCTATGTATGCGGTAACAACCTTGTATATGAGTATGTGGAAGAAATCAAAATATCTTGGAAGCAGACATGAGAAATCCATCCATTGTAGCAGGAATATGAAGAATGGAGCCAAATTGCTGCACACCAATTTCATCTGAAGTCGCACACCGCTCTTTCCCATTGGAATCTCAGCAGCCCTGAATCAAATTTGAGAGTAATCAGTCATTACACTAATCCTTCTAACATAACCCATCCCTTCAGACAACATATGCCTGAAGAACAAACCACACAGATACCAATTCTGAGACTAAGCAGTTACTATATCCTTCGAATCACATAAACCATTTCCACAGACAACATATGCATCAATACCACACCACAGATATACAAATTGTGAGACTATTCAGTTACCATCCTTCTAATCACATTTAACCCATTTCTTCAGACAACATATGCATCAAGACCACACCACGCATGCCACAAAATTTAGCAATTTTTTGACCATTTCTGCAAAGTTTCGATTTTTAATAATCTAAGTTCGTGATAACGACCGAAAATGTAAAATTGTGGGGCCCTAAACCCTAAATCATCGAAGCCAACTATAACAATCGATACTAAAGACCCTAAACCCAGTAAAAATCAAAGAACCCAGAAAGAATCAGAGGATGACTCACAGTCCATTGGCGTGCTCAATATCAGCCTCCAGAATCTTCAAAGAGTCTCTGTAAGAAGACTTGGTCAACTGATAATACATCCTCCTTAACTTAAATCCCTAATCTCGTCTCTCTTCTCTCGATGAAGAGATGATGATGATAACAAAAGGATCAAGACAAGAGAAGACGAACAGGAAGAGAAGAGAATCCAAAGTTTGTGTCTTGGAAACAGACAAATCCTTAGAACCCGATGAATCAAAAACAAACAACAGAGACGTCTGCTTTTCTCCACGTCTTATCTCTTCGGTTTCACAAAATTAAAGATTTTGGAAGAAGAAAAAAGAAGCGACTTTTCGCTATTGATGATATTTTTGCAGCCAGAGAAAGAGACTTCGTGAAAGCCAAGAAAAAAATTTATATATATTTTTTTTCAAAAATACAGAGAGAAGAATCTTATCTCTTTTTTTTTTTTTNTTCTTGCAAACTTTTTTAATTTTGGTGTTCTGTTTCAAAGATCATAATGATGAGAAATTGGATGATGATGATGAGTGTTGTTGTTATAATGTTTGTAGAGAGAAATAGCTTTTGTCCTTATCTATAAAACATTATATGCTTTCTGTTGGCAGGTCTCCGTTACCAAATTGGTTTCTTTAATCAACTTCTTTCATAAAGTATTTTTTTTGTTCAAGTCTTCAATATCTGTGACCTGTCAGAGCCAACATTATTTCCTTATTATATTATGCTAATTATGAACACAATTAGGGAATAGGGAAGAAGATTCTCTCTTCATTATCGATTCTATACTAAATTAGTAGTGCATATTTTATCCTTTTCATATTTCAGTATCATTTTAGACTAATGTACTTTTGTTTTGAAAATATCACTTTCATGATTGCAATGTTAATTTTACAAAAATCTAGTTTGTCCATAATCAAAATTAATAAAAATGTATAAAAAAATTAATAAAAAATAAATAAATAAAAAAATAAACTCAAAAGTATTGACATTTCATCTTGAAAATTTGAACAAATTAAATGCATAATCTATCAAATGTTGCAAATAAACGGTGTTAAATTTTAGACGGAAACTAAAACACAGTCGTTTCGTTGATTAATTAAACGATTGTATTTTTTTTTTTTTAATGTATAAAAAGAAAAAAACGTTTATTATTGACTACGATGATAATGTTAAATTCATGGTGTTATAAAGGTTGCTAAGATTGTTGATTCATGGTATTACACTGAGATTGTTGAGTTCGATTATATTTATAGATAAGTCCTTTTGTATTTAGAGTTTCTAACATCTATAGTATTAGTCTATTAGATAAGTCCTATTAACATGTCATGAGCTGCAGTAAAATACCTCATCCAAAGTCCACGGGCTATTTTCACGAGTCACAATAGTCAACGTAATAAGAATTGATTAAGAAGATTAATTAAATAGTAATTGTACTTTAAACATTTCAGAAGTTTGTACGTTTTCTATTGAGTATAGTGGATAAACCCTAATTAATTAATATCCTGGAATAATCAAATCCAGATGTAATGTTTTGAACGTGACGTTGATCGTGTTGAGAGCTGAGATACATAACTCAACAAAACCCTACGTTTTCGTTAAACTATTACTTTTGTTTTGAATCATTGCTGTTCGCGTGGACAACAAACTAAACTCGCTCTCCAGCAACAATATTTCTCAGCCTTCAAATTCCATAACGAATATTATAATTTTATTGGCAACTAGCTATATAGAAAATGATGAATTCAACACCATGGTGTGTCCTCCAACATAATTTATGACGTATGAAGCTAGCATGAAGAAATAACGTTTACTCTATTGCTACAATGATTTCTAACTATATATAGATTTAGAAATTGTAGATCGAGCCTTCTTTGTTTAATATTTAATCCAAAAGCATGTTTTTTCCCCCCGGAGGATTTTTTCTTTTGTGAAAAATGTTGAATAGTATAAATAAAAATAAAAATATTAATTGTCTTATGAATATGTTAATGCCACTAATTAAAAATTGGTTTCTAGGGAATATATACTATAGTATTATTCTGGTTAGTTGCTATTGGTCGTAATGATCATATTAATTCATAGTAGATGAACAGCCCATATTTATTAAGTTGAAGAATGGGAATTTGGAATAATTCGTACCCTAATTTTCAATTCAAAAATATCATTTATTGATTTAAAGTTCTACCTAATGGTTCCATTGACTATATCGACCACAAACATATATATACAAAATAAAATTTGTTATGAATGGCAATACAAAAGTATAATTTCGTATAATTAAAACGAGCCTATCGGAATATATAATTTAGCTAAAATGAATAGTCAAACGTTTTTGGTAAGGACTAGTCTAAAGGACTAAAGGAGATGTTGAGGACCATCGACCACCAACCCCAACTAGTTAATGATGATGATGATATATACTTTGAAAATGTTATCACTATATAATTGTTGACGAACCGAATCCCTGTTTTTAATTTTTGTTTGTTTGTACTTATTCCTAAACTCATTTTGTATAGAAGAGTTTCTTGCGGAAAAAGGCATCCTGTGAAGCTTGAGTTTCTTGAGGGAAAAGGTATCCTGTGAAGCTGCTTAACTCACTTGCGGCAAATTAACTTGTTCAAGTCTAAATAGAAGATATAGTTTTCCACCTAACGTTAGTATAAAACTGGGTTAAACCAAAACCCCATATCAAGTTTCATAATGTTGACAAAATAATCCAGCTGAAGTCTCCAAAACCAAATCTTTGTATAAAATTTGTAACTTTCTTGTTCACTTGGGTCTAATTCTGATCCGTGTCTAATCACCATGACACGTTATTAAAGAGGACTATACCTCCTTATAACTTTAGCTTATATAATCTTACTGACGAAGCATGAGTCTGCTCAGTTCTCATACATCATTATTATAAGTTATTTCAAAACAAGAATGGGGCTTGAGATCACGGTAACTTCTCAGGAACTCGTCAAGCCCTCTCCTCGAAACCTTAATCATCCTCCATGCCATCATCATCTCTCTTTCCTTGATCAGCTTGCTCCTCCCATTTTCATGCCTTTCCTTTTCTTTTACCATAACAAGACTAATCTATCAGACAAAGAACGAAGTGATCACATCAAGAGTTCTTTGTCTGAAATATTGAATCTCTATTACCCCTTGGCAGGACGCATCAAGAACTCGGGTGATGTTGTTGTGTGCAACGATGTGGGTGTGTCTTTCGTCGAAGCCAAAGCCGATTGCAACATGTCACAGATTCTAGAAAACCCAAATCCTAACGAACTTAACAAGCTTCATCCATTCGAATTCCATGAAGTGAGTGACGTGCCTCTCACGGTACAGCTCACTTTCTTTGAATGTGGCGGCTTAGCACTCGGAATAGGCCTTTCTCATAAACTCTGTGATGCACTGTCTGGTCTCATCTTCGTCAACAGTTGGGCAGCTTTTGCTCGTGGCCAGACTGATGAAATCATTACTCCTTCTTTTGATCTCGCCAAGATGTTTCCTCCGTGCGACATAGAAAACTTAAACATGGCTACAGGTATCACGAAGGAGAACATAGTAACCAGACGCTTCGTGTTCTTGAGATCTTCTGTTGAGTCTTTAAGAGAAAGATTCAGCGGAAACAAGAAGATCCGCGCGACACGTGTTGAGGTCTTATCGGTATTCATATGGAGCCGTTTCATGGCTTCAACAAACCATGATGATAAAACCGGAAAGATCTATACACTGATTCATCCAGTGAACTTGCGTAGACAAGCAGATCCAGATATACCAGACAACATGTTCGGGAACATCATGAGGTTCTCTGTTACTGTCCCTATGATGATAATCAATGAAAATGATGAAGAAAAGGCTTCTCTTGTGGATCAGATGAGAGAGGAGATTAGAAAGATAGACGCAGTTTACGTGAAGAAACTTCAAGAAGATAACAGAGGACACCTAGAGTTTCTAAACAAACAAGCTTCAGGTTTTGTCAATGGAGAGATTGTATCGTTTAGCTTCACGAGCCTCTGCAAATTTCCGGTGTATGAAGCAGATTTCGGATGGGGGAAACCTTTGTGGGTTGCCTCTGCAAGAATGAGCTACAAAAATCTTGTAGCTTTCATTGATACTAAGGAAGGTGATGGAATTGAAGCTTGGATCAACCTTGACCAGAACGATATGTCTAGATTCGAAGCCGATGAGGAGTTGCTTCGCTATGTCTCTTCAAACCCAAGTGTGATGGTCTCTGTATCTTGAGAAACAAGTAATCTATTAGTCGTTTCTAATGAGTTTGAGCTTGTTTTCCTTTTAAGTTTGTCTTTCAGATTTCATTCCCTTGTACTTAATGCATTCTTTTATACTATTTTGTTCATATTTAAGAAGCAACACAAGTTTAAATTAACTCATATAAATCTCTTGGAAGAAGTATGCAATGAGTTTTGTTCTTGTCTAGATTAAAACAGGGGGATTTAGGGAAGCTGATTCAAGAAGCTCTTGATCACATTCAAACAGTGACATTTGTTCTTCCGTAAGAGTGATCCAAGCTTCAATTCCTTCTCCATCTTTGGTATCAATCAATAACATCAAGTTCTTGAAATGGGAAGTGCCTCTTCCGGTCACCCAAACCGGCTTTCCCCATCCGAAATCAGCATCGTACAAGCCGAGCTTACACCAGCTATTACTCATCCACAAATCCATCTCATTTCCTCTTCCATATACTTTCCCAATCTCTTCCAAAAGCTCAAAAATTCTAGACGAAGATTTCGACATCTCCTTGCAGTTCAAGCTGAATATTTCCTTTGCCCTCCTTATCTCATCAACCACATCTTGAATTCTTTCAATCGCAGCTTCTTCGTTCTTGAGAATCATGAGGGAAAGCATATTCCCAATTGTGTTTTCACACAAAGAATCTACCTTTCCTCTTAGGTTCACTAGTATCTGCAGCACTGAAGTTCTTGGTGTTAGAGAACTCAATCTTGAAACCTTAGTAACGCATCTCCAAAACAGAGCTGTGACGGCTTCAACACGTGTTGGATTCTTCACAAGGTTTCTTGAAGCTTTGGCTCTAAGTTTCTTGATCTTCGAAGCATCAAACACAAACCTCTTTGTCACACAACTCATCTCTTCAACCTCTTCTTTGCGATCCATCGGTTTTGAAGGAAGCTCATCAAGTGGTTTAGGAAAGACTTCAGAAGCGGTGAAACTAGGAATCAAAGTAATCCCCAAACCTCTTGAGGACTCAGCCCATCCTCTGATGAACATTGCTAAAGAGGTAGCATCAGTGATCTTATGAGAAACGCAGATTGTGATAACCAATCCTCCACAGCTGAAGAAATTAGCTTGGATTAACAACACAGGCCATGTAACAGCTTCTCTTGACTTAGCTTCAACAGGAATGAGTAATTCCAATGATTCAGGAACAGGGCACTTGAGAAACTCCGAGAGAAGATGGTCAACTCGAGCTTCTATAAACACAGCTCCTTCATCATTACATTCGACGAAACTTCCTATGATTCTTCCGGCAAGAGGGTAGAAGATTGGTAAGGTTTTAGACAGAGATTTCTTGAGCTTCAAGGAAGTCTCCTCTGTTGAAAAACCTAGAAGGTTCTGAGGATCAGCTGCGTAAAAGAGAAGAGCTCCTGTGTACATTGGTGAGCTGAGGATATCAAGAAGAGAGAGATTGAGAATTCTCTTATCATCTGGAGTTGGAGAAGACGGTTTGACTATTTCTCTTGATAAGATCTCAACGTTCTTCTCCATTTTTACGAACAAAGTCTTTCTCCACTTTCTGATAAACCATGACACGCTTGTAAAATAACTTCAATGAAGATTCTTGGTGAGAATAGCTACATATTCCTGCATCACAAAAGACCAGTCATATTATTTATCATTAATTCATGTCATCATCATCATTATCCTTATTATTATTAATAGATTACATTCATATTAAAGATTCCTACTAGTGGGGAGACCAACAACAGTTCAAGATTCTTACTCGTCAGGAGACAAAACGTTATTATTTCATCTTAAAAATCTTGTCTTAAATATCGAAACAGAGAATAGTAATTATAATGAATTGCATTGCTTTTAAAACCTTAAGGGGTCCTTTGATTTTACAAAAAGGACATTTTTCCTTTCTAGGACTAGATAGCTAATTTTTATTGGCCTTAATTGTTTGCAGATTCAAGATTATGATTGCAATTTTTCTAAAATGAATCCATTATCCAAGCATCTCAAACATCTTTTTTTTTTCTGTTAATCGTTATTCAACACAATGTTTTTTAATCTATCGTTGCACTAGTTGTAAAAACGCTATTTTCTTTTAAATCTAATTTAACATTAAATTAAAAAAATAATAATGTAAATGTCAAACCTTTTGTATATATTTTTTTTTTTGTATGAATAAATGTCAAACTTTTTCTTCACGTTTACGTTAAAAGTAGTTTACAAAAAGCTAAAGAGTATTACAATTTTAAAGATATTTTCTTTTGAACATCTCACTTTGCTTGTTGTTTGCATCCAGATGGTGACGCGGCATTAGATTAAACTATGCCTATATGGCATGGTTTATGAATTTTGTGAGAGGTTACTTGTCGGTACATCCTGCATGTTGCTGATTTTAGTAAACTAGGATAGTGATATTTTGAATCGTTGTTTATTGCCTAGACGTCTTTTACGAGTGTTTAGCGATCCATTAAGTTTTCTTTGTCATTTTAGGTATTACAAACTCAAAAGGATGATTTTTTTTACATGTACTCATCTAATAGGATTAATGATTTTATAATACACCTTTAATAAAACAAAAACACAATTCCTGGTCGCTATTAAATTCTCACCAACAAAAATATAAATACACAATCAACCGCAACCAACGAACTTTCTAAATGTTAAAGATTTAACAATTACAATCAGAAGAATGGTTAAAAGAGAGAAGCAGAACTTAATGGATTAATCACAAGGAACAGATGAATCAATAACCCTTTTGTAACTAAACAAATAACCTATTGATTACTTATCAGATTTCTTGCCAAGTTTCATCCATTTGAATCCAAGTATGGCCTTCCCGATACCGCTTTTGCTTCCATCTTCCTTCTTCTTCTTCTTCTTCTTCTTCTTATCGTCTTCGTTACTTGAATTTGGAGGAGGATCAGAGTTGTAATCCCATTGATCAGCCCATGATAGTCCAGAATCCATCTTCTTCGTCTCTCTTTAAGATTTTGTGGAATGAGAAGGTTTAGAAACAAATATGAGGGTGAAAGAAAGATTTTGTTTTACTTATTATAGACAGTATTGGTTTGACACAATGTCTATAAGTTTCTTGGTTGCTTATTTTTGGGGTTTATCTGTTTTTAGTTGTGCCTCTTTGCCCTTTGGTTGGACAAAGAATCAACATCTTTCACCTTTGACTGTGAAAACCCTTCAACAAGAAAAGAAACCCCTTACCTGAAACACTTGAATTTTTTTGAGTAATCAAAAACTATACGCTTCAACGGTTCAACCTAATTTCTCTTTTACATTTTATTCAACATTTTCAAAGGATAGTTGAGTAGATTAATTACTGTTGATAAAAAACGACATACAATTTTTTTTGTCACGCTTTGAAATTATATTATTACGCTTGTTTCGTTTTGTGACATTGTACTACCAACAATAATTGTTTTTTATAGTCAACCATATCATTAATCGGAGCGGTCCCTTGATTCGTTCGAGCGACCCTCTAATCAATTGGGAATACTGTGACAAATAACCATGCATTTATGCTTCAACAATTTTAGTTTTCCTTCATAAATATCACGGGATGCAAGTGACGCTAAGCATAAATAGTTCGTCTGTTTCATTGACTTTGTAATAGAAGATGAAAAAAGAAAATATATAGATATTTATCTTCCTTTTGATGTCATGACGTTTCGTGATTTTGATTTACAGTGTCAAAAAGAGAGATTACGCTAGCGAAACGTCACTACGACCAAGATTTAGTTGGAGTATTTATACTCTGATCATTCTCAATTTCTCATCATCGACATTACAAATATGCAAAATTAACAAAAAATAATAATATATACAACTCATCACCTTATATATCTAAGAGCGTTTTGTCTAACTAATAATATGTTAGCATTTTTATGCCACTATTAGTAATTTAATAATATAGTTATTGCTTAAATATATAGATTTTTAACATATTTTCTCTTAGATATATATATATATATATATATATATATAT
>Ga0041059_1001126_pt1 | contig 21361 bp, 17 predicted proteins | sample AraColnosormetaG_FD_56232 | JGI IMG/M metagenome (GOLD analysis project Ga0041059, IMG submission 56232) | Arabidopsis roots microbial communities from North Carolina, USA - Col MF nosort | ecosystem: Host-associated > Plants > Roots > Unclassified | place: USA: North Carolina | collected... | reverse complement strand
TTTTTTTTCCCAAAATGTACATTTGGTCTTTCAAAAAAAAAAAATAATAATACCAAAATTTCAGTATATAACAATTTAATCTGTAATTATTTAATGGAGTAATTGATAAGTGATGACTTACTGATTATGAGATTGTGGTGGTCTGTAAAATTAGTCCATATATATTGTAAATTTGTAATGTTTGAATAGCGAACTGTAGTTGAATGTGAGTAAGATCCATAGTACTCAGAGCATAATCATCATTCGACCAAAACTAAAGATTCAGTCAAATTTGTGTTGTATTTATAATAGGCACTATTAATATACACCAAATTGTTATTATGAGGTTACATTTATTTGGGCCTACTAAAATCCAAATAAAGCCCAACAGATTTTGAGAAACTATAAATGAGCTGACATTTGTTTTTTCTTTCATTTATTTTACATGGGCTCATCATCTTGGACTACAAATCTGTTACCGGGCTAACTTCTTTGGCCCATATGAGTGGAACATAAGAGATACGATTCTGTGTTTTTTTTGTCGGCTACGTTTCTGATTTAACATTTCGTTTTTTTTTGGTATTTAACATTTCGTTTGTTGACCGATTAACAAAATAATATTGTTTTTCCATTAACTTCTTTAAATGCAAATAATAATTCGTCAATTAAGAATTATTTAAACAAAAGAGAGATGGTGGTTTGCCACGTTAAAATTTAAACCTAATCCAAATTGACCTTTTAATCTCTGTTTTATTTAAAAAAACATATAATTGTTCTCTAGTGTAATGTAATGGAACAGACGTGGATAATATTTATAATTTATAATTAGTCATTAAACATTATCATATGTTTAAAATTGGAAACATTCGTTGTACGTCAAATATTAGTTGTTATCTTACTGCATAAACAAAAAAAAAGACGAGAAATTGTAGTTTTAAACATTACTTAATTAGTTAAGCTTTAATATTACGTACAAATTTCACTTAACTTAAGATAAAATAAACAAAATTGAAACTGGTTTGGTGCTTAAGCTTGAGCAAGAAGGTAATGCAAACGAAGCACACTACACAGAGATTCTGGATGAAGAACAAATCCACATGAAATTCGATTCTCACATTTCTTCTATTTAATTCGAATTTCAAATTGCCATTTCTCAGATTCCGGGGAAAGAAAAAAAAACCTAGAAAAGTGTTTTCTCCGTTTTCCAATCATCCATGAGTCCGGACAATAAACTGCTTCCGAAGCGGATCATCCTTGTACGGCACGGTGAATCGGAAGGGAATCTCGACACGGCGGCGTATACAACGACGCCGGATCATAAGATCCAGTTAACGGATTCCGGTTTGCTTCAGGCGCAGGAAGCCGGAGCTCGTCTCCACGCTTTGATCTCTTCTAATCCTTCTTCACCGGAGTGGCGTGTGTACTTCTACGTTTCGCCGTACGATCGGACTCGATCTACGCTCCGGGAGATCGGACGGTCGTTCTCGCGTCGCCGTGTGATTGGTGTTCGCGAAGAATGTCGGATTAGGGAACAGGATTTTGGGAATTTTCAGGTTAAAGAGCGAATGAGAGCAACGAAAAAGGTCAGAGAGAGATTTGGCCGCTTTTTTTACCGGTTCCCGGAGGGAGAATCCGCCGCCGATGTCTTCGATCGCGTCTCCAGTATGTTTCACTTCCTTGCTTATTCGAAACTTTCTCATATCTCGTTATCTATATGTACATTGAATGATCTGAGATGATAGTTTAGTTAATTTAGTTAAGCTAAGCATGGATTTAGATCATTCTCTATGATCCTGTCCTGTAGAAGGAGCAAAATTTGAAGGCTTTTGGTTAAGTAGCAGAACAATGACATTAAATCAAATGCATCTGTTAAGAGGAATTGGTTGATATCTGACCTTAGAACCCTTAGATCGATTGGATTTGTGTTGCCATTCATGCTTGATTTCAGGTTATGATCACAGTTTGAGTTTGATACATTCACTGTGATGAAGTCTCTGATTATTCTATTATGTCTTGAATAGAAAAGAAAGAGGTTTTTCTAACAATGAGGAGAAAGTCAGAATTGAAATATTTACTTTCCATCAATCTCTTTTGAAATGTCACGAAAGCAAAGCTTTTCTTCCACCAATCTTTGTGTGAATGAACAACAAGAGATTAAGACATGATGTGGTCTTTTTGCGTGCTGTTATACAGGTTTTCTCGAGTCTCTATGGAGAGACATTGACATGAACAGACTGCACATCAACCCGTCTCATGAGCTAAACTTTGTGATTGTCTCACATGGCTTAACATCGCGTGTGTTTCTGATGAAATGGTTTAAGTGGTCAGTGGAACAGTTCGAGGGACTAAACAATCCAGGGAACAGTGAGATCAGAGTGATGGAATTAGGACAAGGCGGTGATTACAGCTTGGCGATTCATCACACAGAGGAAGAGTTAGCCACATGGGGACTGTCACCAGAGATGATTGCAGATCAAAAGTGGCGGGCTAACGCGCATAAAGGCGAATGGAAAGAAGATTGTAAGTGGTATTTTGGTGATTTCTTCGACCATATGGCAGATTCCGATAAAGAGTGCGAGACTGAGGCCACTGAAGATAGAGAAGAAGAAGAAGAAGAAGAGGGGAAAAGGGTAAATCTGCTAACGAGTTCAGAATATAGCAATGAGCCAGAGTTATACAATGGACAATGCTGCTGATACTATTTTACAGAACAAAAGCATACATGAGAAGAAACGTTTAACTAAAGAATTCAGAAGATTTGATTTTGATAAAAACTTGTACCAATTTACTGATTAAGCTTTCTGGTGTCTTAGTTTGTAGCTTTTGGTTTGTGGAAAAGTGTTGTACACATCGTTATAACACCAGGAAACATTACAGGAAATTTGAAAGATTCATTTTATTGTGACAAAGCATCTATCTTTGTGAAAGAAAATTGGAAAAATGCCTTTTTTTGGAAATGAAACAGTTAAGTTTATGGAAATTATTCATATAATCATAAATAAACCAGTTAACATACAACTAAATATATATGTAATCCATAAAGAAAGTGATAATGTAACTTTCTTTGTTACATTGCTAAAGATTCAAAGATGACGCCGTCTCAGAGTATTTACCGGTGAGAATGTGTAGTGCAACAAACCGATTTGCAGCTTCAGTGTAATGAATGCCGTCCCAGTTAACATATTTGGAACTATCATAACAAGGTTTGGCGGTTATGATCGTACCATTTGATCTTGCTGTCTTACCGCAACCAACCTGATCATCGTAGTTCAGTGGTGGTCCTCCGGTTCCACAACATACCATTATCGAATGATCAAAACCTATTACCATACCAAAAAAAAGTTTCAAGCACTGTTAACTTGCACATAAGTAAGTTTTGGCATTCCGGTTAAAATGCCACCACTAACACAAAAGTAAAAAAATGCTTTCTAATTTGAGTGAACTGAACATTATTAATACTTAGTTACTTACCATATTTGGAATGATTCAGGATGAGGTCGGATTTGATAGAGAAGATATCTACGTATGTGAAACGGGAATTGGGATATTGTTGAGGGAGTTTTTTGAAAAGACCATGAAGCTGCAAATTGAAAAGCTTAGCAGCTTGGTTATGGTCACTGACACAACCAAACTCATCAAGCTTTGATTTGTCTTCCCCAAAAATTGACACAACTTGTGCTAAACACCCAAGTGGTCCTGTGTTGTGTATCCAATAGTTTCTTGCCCCCTCTGCATATAATCTCTAGATAAAGAATTACAAAATGAATTAATAGTATGATGATATCTTATACTCAAATCAAATTCAAATATTTCCCCCAAAAAATGATTATCCGTGTAACAATTAACAAAGTGTCATTTATAGTTTTATTTAAGATTGAAAAAAAAACGAGGATTAAGATTCATGTAAATACTAACCTTTATTCCATCTTGAAATATATCTAAGATTATAGGAACCAGAGCAAGAACTTGATCTACTGTCTTGGTGTAAAATGCTCCGGCAATATCATTTTGTCCGATATCAAACATATACAATCCATTACTAAAAAAATATTCGGACGGTAAGTATCTTTGGAGCTCTTCATCTGACAAACAAAAGAGAAAAAAAAAAGGTACATTGGTCAGTGACTAAATGATTCAACTAAGTCTAAAATGTTGATGAACTTTTGGTATCATTTGCTATTTAGTTACCTTGTTGTATCAATTGAAGGACTTTGGACTTAAAGGTGATGAATTGAGAGACTTGAACACCAAAACCAAAGGGGCTATAGGATGCAGCATTTGCCTTCTGAATCGTTGACGCAGCCGCAGCAAAATTGCAGCCTCTTCGGTAAGTTTGTCGACTTATCGAATCTAAATAAGGCCTCAAATATGGTCGATCAATTGCTTCCACTACAAAAACATATATAAAGCCCACTCAAAAACTTATCATGTAACGAGTTTTATGGTTCATAAGAATCTTTACACCCACAACGAAAATTACATGAGCGTGAAAATCGCGTTATATCAAGATCAATCAGATCATCTTGTAACGTTTTAAAAGTCATGTTATTAACTCGACTAGTTTGTTATAGTTCATGCAATCCAACGCTTCCAGTAAAAACAGGAAAACATGACAACTTTGCCGTTGAACAATTTGTAAAATAATATAAAATCCTATTATTATTTTGCTACAAAAAAAGTCATGAAAACTGAAAAAATAGAGGAAAGATTTTAAAGAATAAAGGAATTATTAGAAATGAAGAATGATTACTTAGAAAATCGACGATAAGACGTCCATTGCAGAATCTTCCGGAAGTTGGAGATCTAAAGAAGGTTATTTCATAGGAAGGTTGTGGAAGGAATCCAAGACCCGAGCTAAGTTCTCCGGTGTCAGAGTTAGAGTCTCCGAAGTTGAAAACCGCCGGAAAGTCATTAGAAATCCGGAAAGAACCGGCGAGAGGGGACAGAGTATGAGAGATGGCTACGAATAGTAATAATCTAAGAAGAGTGTGGAAAAGAGTTTCCATGGCTCAAAACAATATAATTTCAGCCTTATCATTTCTTACATACTATATATACATTATATATTATGGTTTTAACAAAAAAATAAAATAAAAGATAAAAAAAAATATACATCCTTATGTGGATACAAATGTATGCGTGTATACATAATGTAATGAAAGTAGAATGTGAGTTTGCTTGGAAATATAGATAGAAACAAATGATGAAGTCCTCCTCTCGTGACATTTTTTTTGGTTTTATATTCACGGAAACCACATCAATTGCACTATTGTGTCGACTTTACGATATCCGAAGATAAAAAAGCTCAGTATTTGGGTATTAATAATTAACGGTCGTGAGACCCCATTTATATTTTGTATACTGATGGAACTAACCTTTTCTTTTATAATTGCATGAGATGCGTATTTTTTAGGATAGGCCCAATAAGCCTGATAGGCCCAAATAGTTTTTTCGAGGTTCTCTAGTAAAAACATCAATATAGCTGGTAAAATATAAAATGGAAGAAATCAGAATCTCGCCGGGGCTATAGCTTCACCGTGTCGTGTCCTAATCTATTGTCGGGAATTTGAAGCTAAAGTAACATTACAATGAGGAAACCACGAACGGCAGAGATGGTGATTTCCGGTTATTTAACCACGATTCGATACTAGTAAATTGATATTTCTCTTACATTATTTTGAAGGCTTCTTATTTTAATGAAAGTTATTTTTTTTTTAAATAGGTAACACAAAGTTGGCATCTTTTTTTTGCTTACTAAATTCCAAGCAAAATAGAGAAAGAATTGATATGCGTGCAAGTTTCTGTCCAAATTCTTGTCTTTTTTGGAGGTGTGGTGTTGTTTTATCGACACTCCACTTTACACTTCACAAGTCACAACACTTATAACAAAAGTGATCACAGAGGCCAGAGTTGAGAGTTTGACACCGTCATCAATGGCAGAACCGGAGGTGATTCACTCATGGTCTGCACCAAGATCTCTCAGCACCAGCCTCATGTACTCCTTTGCTCAGGTACTATACCCAACTTTTTCCTATCTTCTTGACAAATTTTCCAAGTGTTAACTCTAAAGATTATGATCATCCAAAACCAAATCTCAATTCTGCTTTGCTCGTTTTGTCTCCACTGAGAAAAAATTGAGTACGTGTTAGCTCCAAAGAGTAAAGACTATGATTTATCTAATAAATAACTTGGAAAGTTTGGAAGAACAAAAAAAACATGAGATCCTAGAAAGAATGAATCACTATGGAGATGATTTAGTGTTCTTTTTCTTTGTGATTGATGTTGTATCTATATATCAGAGACTTGACACTGAAGTTGTCGACGAGCCGTTGTATGCATCATTTCTTAAAGCTACAGGTTTTGATAGGCCATACAGAGACGAAGTTCTCTCCAAGATGGTATGTAACTGATTTGCACTTCAGTAGTTAGTCTTTCTTCGAGTACACGAGTTTAATTTTCCCTCTTGTAATTTAAATAGGAGTGCAATGGAGAGAAAGTTGTGAAAGATGTCATATATGGATCAGGATCTAAGAAGTACCGGTATTGTAAGGTAAAAATCCTCTCTGATTGTTTGTTTTGGACGCTTCAAAGTTCATATTACCAAACTTTCTTTGTTGTGTTGTTCTGTTTTTCCCTCTGAACAGCATATCTCGAAGCAGCGGCTTTTCGGTTTGCCAAGTGAACTGATGAGTAGAGGAAAGCATTTCATATTAATACGAAATCCTCTTAACATATTGGTTAGCTTTCTCATCAAAGACTGGTTCTCTGCAGATTTTTAGCCAATGTTTCATCTAAAGTTCTTCTGTGTTTATTCGTTTTGCAGCCTTCCTTTGAGAAGGTACACCCTCCATCATTTCTCGAATTAGGCTTGGGGGAATTAGTGTCGATATACAGTGATCTCTGTCAGATGGGAACACCACCAGCAGTCATCGATGCGGATGAGCTTCAGCGAGATCCCGAGGTTTTGTTTCTGTAATATTTAAAACAGTAAAAGTTTCACAAAGATGTCTTTTTCTCTTACATATTATTCCAACCATATCCATGCAGACTACACTTCGCGGTCTTTGTGATGATTTGGAGATTCCATTTCAAGCCTCTATGCTTAAGTATGGTCCTCTCCTAGGAGACACTTAAAGTTTGTTTTATATCAAAGCATTAAGTTTCACTTTTGTTTGTTATGTTCTCTTGAAGATGGAAGGCTGGTCCTATACCAGAAGATGGAGTATGGGCACCATGGTGGTACAAGAGTGTTCACGAATCAACGGGTTTCTCATCTCCAAAGAAGTATCCTCGGGTAAGGCTCTTGTTTCTTGTGTGGTTAATAATTCTGAATTCAGTCTAAGATGTGTTTGGTATTGTTCTTTTCCTTCAGACATTCCCTTTGTCGCATTACGATTTGCTGGAGCGAAGTCTACCGCTTTACAACATTCTCAGGAGCCACGTGAAGCACAGTTCCTCCCTCTTGAGTAGTCCCTTGCCTCCTCCTAGTCTCCCAGTTCCTGAAAATGCAAAACTTCTTGCATGGGTCGGTGACGAGATTTTGCCTCGTGAAATGGCAAAGGTGTGCTTGAAATGTGGAAGAAAACTTAACAGCTCACTGTTTGTTGATTTGCATTTTGAACACTGATTATGTTCTATTTCTTCTTATTTTTGTAAGGTTTCTGTTTTTGACTCGGTTGTTCAAGGCGGTGACTCTGTATGGGAAGGACTTCGGATTTACAAGGGAAAGATATTCAAGCTTGAGGAACATCTAGATCGGTAAGAACAGTTATATCCAGAAACCAAGAAGCAAATAACAGAGTTTTCTAAGCAATCCTGTTTTATATGTTGGAATCTTGGGTTAGGTTGTTTGATTCAGCAAAGGCTCTGGCTTTCGATAATGTTCCAGCGCGTGAAGAGGTAAGCATCTGATGATCGTAGTGCTATGTTTTGTTCTGTTAAAACGACGTTACCACGATAGCTTTTTATTGTGGCATAACATGCAGGTAAAAGAAGCAATCTTCAGAACTCTTATAACCAATGGTATGTTTGACAATACACATATCAGGTTGTCTCTAACTCGAGGCAAAAAGGTATTTCAACTTTCTTCGACACCGATTTAAGAAACTTCTGTTTTCATTTAGACCATTGATTAGTCTAAAGAAAATTGTGCAACTTGTTTCTTTAAGGTTACTTCTGGAATGAGCCCTGCATATAATCGATATGGGTGCACTCTTATTGGTAAACCTTTCAGCTTTATGAGAACAACCAGTTGTGCTAATATGATTACCTTGGAGTTTGGTTTACATGAAAGATTTGTGTTCTTTCTTTCAAATAATGCAGTGCTTGCCGAATGGAAGCCTCCGGTATATGACAATGAAGGTGGAATTGTGCTGGTGACTGCAACCACACGCCGCAATTCGCCTAATGTATGAATTTGGTTCCACATTCTCTTCATGTTACAACATAAAAAATCCTTGTCTGTAAAATTGTTGGTTTCTAAAATTCTTTTTGTTTTGTCAGAATTTGGATTCCAAGATTCATCACAACAACCTTCTCAATAACATACTAGCAAAGGTACTGTATTCAAAATAAGAGAGTTCAAGAAATTGACATTGTGTTTTTACTATGAGATTAATTTTCTCTGCAAATGGAACAAACAGATTGAAAGTAACAACACGAATGCTGCTGACGCCATTATGCTTGACAAAGATGGTTATGTGTCTGAAACCAATGCAACCAACATTGTAAGTAACCCTTTGATGATTTATCCGCAGGATTTTATTTCGATAGATTATTAAGAGACTATATATAGAAGCTAATATTGTCAACAAATTTACTTTATGTTTGACAGTTCATGGTGAAGAAAGGCTGTGTACTTACTCCTCACGCAGATTACTGTCTCCCTGGCATAACCAGAGCAACTGTAAGAGAAATTTTCACTTTCTTTTATTGAGAATTTCTATAAACAGGTTTTTTTATTGCTTTTCTCCTTCAATTTTTAAAAGGTAATGGAACTTGTGGTGAAAGAGAACTTCATCTTAGAAGAAAGAAGAATCAGTCTCTCCGAATTCCATACAGCTAATGAGGTTCTTTCAGCTTACAACTTATCAGTTTTTAAGGGGTCAAATCGAATTATCTGTGCCTCTCTCTTTCTCTACAAGTATCTAACAATAATAGTTTTGTTTTTTTAAAGGTATGGACAACAGGAACTATGGGAGAACTAAGCCCGGTAAGTACAGAACAGTCTCTAGTAGCTTGTGAATAAAACATCCTCAATCGTTCTCCACCTGAATGTATAACATTCACTAATTAAAACTTTGAATAAATGGAACTTATATCTAAAGTTCGTGATGAAATCTTCAGGGGATCTTACTTAAACCATATGAAAACACTAAATCTTTGAGCATAGTAATATCCTGTTCTTTGGTTACAGGTTGTGAAAATCGATGGGCGTGTGATTGGTGACGGCAAAGTTGGACCGGTAACGAGAACACTGCAAAACGCTTACAAGAAACTGACAGAGGATTCAGGTGTGCCGATACCTACTTATCAAGAACCCTGAAATACAAAACCAGAGGTAAGTTACTGAAATATTAATATATCTGAGAGTAGTATATATCAAAATGTTTGGGTATGATTTAAAAATGGTAGCTTAGCAAATACAAGAGTAGATTAAAAATCATTTAACTTTCACATGATTCAAGTGGTCTTTATACCGTTTATTTAGGATTTGGACACGAGGGAACTTAATAATAAAAAGCATTCTACTCTCACATGATTCAATTGGTTTCAAGGAAAAAACATGAAGCGTTTACGTCATCTTTAATAGAGCCAGTTCCTTTCACATAAGTGTAGAAGCTCTCTTTCTTTTTCAGGTGATACCAATGTTGTAGGCTTTGTAGCCTTCTTGTAGTCGTTTCTTCTTATCTTGGCACAAAACGGCGAGGAGTTTTATGCATGGTGATGGAAAACTGTGTGTAGTTAAGCTTGTCGAGTAGACTTAAATCAAAGTCAGCATTTGCTTATTGGACCAGACGTTAGAAGTAAGACCATAAATAAAGCCACCACTCGAGCTTTGATTCTTTTCCTTTTCTCAAAAGTTCAGTTTGTTAGTATTATTTTTGTTTTTTTAAATAGAGAGATCAATTATCTAATTGCAATTTGCAACCTTAACATGAATATTAGAAAGACGAAAAAGAAAAAGTAGAGGTCGAGGGAAGTGAACAAGAAAAAGAAGACCATTAAGGAACGTTGTTGAATTTTTAATGGATTTTTAACTAGCTTTCATCATTCACGTGAAAGATTCAAGAGATTAAAAAATGAAGGCTATATTTTCGTATCTTAAAAGTCTCAATTAAACAATGTTTTATAAGGCTGTAATCTTTTTTATATTTTGAAGTTTGATACAAACCAGTAATCACTAATCAATTACATATCATGAAAGAATAATAATGAAAACGATGGTGTATATCAACTTTGACTTATTCAATTTTTCTTTGAGTTAAAAGTTGGAATGAATCAAATTAAAATATACTCAATATTATAGATCCTTTATTAAAAAAATCGCATTAAACATACTTTTCAAATTTAGTGAATAATATATGTTCCATTCATCTTTGACAAAATGCCAGAAAGATGAGAACTATAGAATTTCCAATGTATTTTGAAGATTACTTATATTTATTGATGTGATAATATATGCGATAGGGTTTCGGTTGCCAACGGTGGCAGTTATCTTCCTTGATTATTTTTAACTCGCACGATTCAGGGCCAGAGGGGTCCAACGTTCGCTTAAAGTGTTTGCTTAATGGGAACCGAATCATATATTTATAAAAACATTCCAATTACTTCTTTTTTTGGTTTTAATGTTAAGATTCAAAGGCATAACTTGCTTATGGTCTAAAAAATTTCGTTTTATTTCTATTAATTTGGGAACCTGATTCTGTTGGAGATTTGTCGTCTCTTTGAGTTTCTTTTACTTGAGTGGCAAGTACATTTCTGATATTTCTTTATGACTTCTCACTTTTCTTTATCACAAGATATTTTGTTGATGAAAGAGTTTTTTTTTTTGGGTAAGGAAACATGTAAATATTTTAGTGAGTCCTCATGTTGGCCGATAGCCATATATATAAGAGATTCTGATAAACCGTTGAAAACTTTAACCCAAAAACAAAAAGTCCTTTCTGTGACATCGAAGTGAAAACGATAATAAAGAAATCTAGCATAGTTTTGGACCCAAGAAAACGTTTTACTCTCTATTTTGACACCACACAAATAAAAAAATATGTCCCAAATGTTAGCTAAACATAATTAACTCTCGTTAAAACAAAAATGTGATGGTTACGCGTGAAAATGGATGATTTATGTATTTGTGATTATATTTCCAATATTTTGCTAGCCTACTGAAAAGTTTAACGAAAGCAATGGATAATGGAAAGATTACAAACTTTTATATTCGACATAATTTTACCAATTAGGCAACGACTTTCATTACACAAAATTGCGGAAACTATACAAAATTAGCCATGGATAAAAATGGAAAATAACAAACCGAAACTTGGCTGTAACAAAATCTGTTAGGGATGTTTCATAAAAATATACACCAAACTAATAAAATTCGAAACCAACCAAATGATAAAATTTTGCCTATGACCAAAAAAACATAAATGACACAATGTGAAAAGAAAAACATATTTGTTGATTGGAGGAACCTTCCTGTTGCCACGTGGAACTTGAAGTTTGACACAATTGCTGACACCACTGTACTACCTATCTCTTCTTTATGAATCTTCAAATGTCTTTTTTTACGCTATAAACTCACTTTCTTCTCCTCCAAGAGCCAAATAAACACACAAAAAAAAACTCAAAATCATGAGAAGCTCCGATCATATGGCGTTTGCCGGCGTTTTGCCGATTGTTTTCTTGCTTATATTATCATCAGCGGATCTAGCAGCGAGTCAATCACAGCCCGGTCCAACAAATCAACCGTATAACTACGGCAGACTAAGTCCAGCCATGGCAGTGATCGTCGTGATCCTAATCGCTGCTCTCTTCTTCATGGGCTTCTTCTCTATCTACTTCCGTCACTGCTCAGGCGTACCAGACGCCGGTGTTTCTCCAGCTGGTGGAGCTAGATCCAGAGCAACCGTCAACGCGGCGGCGCGTGGTCTCGACGTTTCAGTTGTCGAGACTTTTCCTACGTTCTTGTACTCAGATGTGAAAACGCAGAAGCTTGGTAAAGGAGAGTTAGAGTGTGCGATATGTTTGAACGAGTTCGAAGACGACGAAACGCTGCGTTTGCTTCCCAAGTGTGATCACGTGTTTCATCCGCACTGCATCGATGCTTGGCTCGAGGCTCACGTGACTTGTCCCGTTTGCAGAGCGAATCTTGCTGAACAGGTAGCTGAAGGTGAGTCAGTTGAACCGGGAGGAACTGAACCGGATCTTGAATTGCAGCAGGTTGTGGTGAATCCTGAACCGGTGGTTACTGCACCGGTACCGGAACAATTGGTGACTAGTGAAGTCGATTCGAGGAGATTACCTGGTGTACCGGTGGATCTTAAAAGAGTTAAATTCTCGAGATCGCATACGACGGGACATTCGGTGGTTCAACCGGGAGAATGTACCGAACGGTTTACTCTTCGGTTACCGGAAGATGTGAGGAAGAGGATAATGAAGGATTGGAAATTGAACCGGACGAATAGTCTTCTGGTTCTTCCTAGAGGAGGGAGTTCGAGGAGAGGTAAACCGATTGACCGGTCAAGGGCTCGGTCTGATCGATGGTTGTTTCGTAAAACGCCTTCGTTTCTGTGGAGGAGTCGTGATGATGGTTCGATTAGGTTAGGTGCTACCGGTAGCGTTCGAGCCAGTGCTGTACCGAATTCAACCGGTAGTGATTCGGTACGTGCAGGAGACCGGTGGGCTTTTCTTAGAAACGCGTCGTTTTTGTGGAGGAACTCTTCGGTACATGTGCCAAGAGGAGGAGTCAATAAAGACGGCGAAGGAACTTCGGTTAAATCGACCGGTGCAAGTGGCTCAACTAGCGGTTCGGTGAGATTACCGGTTTAGTTGACTTTTCTTTTCTCATCTTTTTCATTTGTTTTTGTTTGGGATTGTTGATAAATACGCAAATACATTTTCAATTTTTTAATTGAATTATCCTTGTTTTGTTTAAAATTCTCTGTAACGTACATATGAAGTCAGATCGAAAACGGATTCACTTTTGAAAACTAATGTATAAAAAAGCTTATAACAAAACAACGGACAATGATGTGAGGTGCGCTGTGGTGCAGGTGGGTTTCTCGGTTTTTCAATATTAAAAAAGTCGTATTCGTGGACAAAGAATATAGCTATCCGATCCCCTGATAAAATATATGCTAATAGAATATAGTTTTGTGTTTGTCGCTAAAAATATGCTAACTGTTCAATTATGTGTTTGGTTTATAACCAGAGTTTTACTTCCTAGTTTATACACAATATTACATGTTCTAAAAAACACCGACTACGCTTCACAGAAAGAAATCCATTTTGCGGATGCATTTTGAGAAAAATCTTTAGTCAAAGTACTACTATTTAGAATTATTGCATTTTCCAAAAGAAATAATATAATTTCATGCAAAATTGGTTATATATGAAAATTATTGACCGCCACTAGGTCTCCAGTCAGGTCACGGATCTCATCGTGTATGAATTATCATGAGTCAATTTCCATCCAGAAGGATTATCCCTTAAAATAAATATTAGTTAAGGGATATATGTAACTCTATGCATTTATTTCGCTCCGTTATATTACATGCTGTGTAATCACATGTATGATGTAATCTATGCATATATGTAACTCTAGATACTTTAGACAATTGGATGAAGACTGTCATAGTGTGCAAAAATACTGGTTTTAATTTGTTTTGTCGTCTCGTCTCGTCTATAATCTTAAGACACGTGTTACGTTGTATCAAATTTACATAATTAATGGGCTTTAGGCTTGAACAATTAAGGCCCACAAAAGCCTGTTAATCCCATGGGAAGTTGAGGACGAGAAACAGAGTCCGGGAAAAGAAAAAAGAGCTCTCGGAGATTCAATCACTCATGGCGAACGAAGACGACGACGGTGAGAAATCCAGAAGTCTGCACCAACAGATTGCTAGAAAACCCAAAACCCAGATCGTGATTGGTGTGCCATCGTACCAGGAAGTTTTGGAAAGCTCACAGACGAAGTCCACGCCTCCATCTCTCTTCAAGCCTTCCCAGAGTTTCTCTCAGGCTTTCGCTTTCGTCAAGTCGTCCGACGTCTACTCTCCTCCTCCTCCTTCCTCCGCAGCCGCCTCTTCTTCTCAGCCGTCGGGCGCTTCTCAGGTGCCCCACAGTTCAAGGTGTTATATATTTGTTTGACTTACCTTTGGAATTACAAAGTTTAGATTAGTTTGATGAAATTAGTGCTGCAATTCCGAACATTTCTACTGATTTTTACCATTCTTCTGCAGTGATGGTACGAAAGTCGAATTAGAATTGATATCTCTATGAAAAATGTGATTTTGGTTTTGTTTATTTCCTGAGAAAGAATGAAATTTTAGACTTGTAACTTATGTAGCTTGATCATGTTTCTAAAGATTGAGGTTGAAAAGTCGGAAACTTAATGTTTCTTACTTCATCTTCTTGTGCCAACAGTCAGATTCAGTTTTCTGATTAGAATGTTACATACATACTAAATATCCACTTATTTTTGTTGGGTGTATGTTTCTTTTGTTGTAGCCAAACGCATCAAACTGATGGAGCCTCATCTTCTTCTACTCCTGTAGCCACTGGCTCTGTACCATCAAACACAACTCAAAATCGTAACGCTATTCTCGTTAGCCATCGACAGGTGAGGAGACTTAAACCTCCATGATTCAATTTCCATCTTCTTTGGAATTCGTCTGACTTATATTTGTTGGATAACATTGATGGTAGAAAGGAAACCCGCTTCTTAAACATATCAGGAATGTGAAATGGGTTTTCTCAGATATCATTCCAGATTACGTGCTTGGTCAAAACTCTTGCGCTTTGTATTTAAGGTGAAACTCTGCAACTTCAATTTTCCATCAATGTGTTAAAATTCACAAAATTTTCACACTAGATACATCTGATTTACTGCAGCTTGCGGTATCATCTCCTACATCCGGATTACCTCTATTTCCGCATTAGGGAACTACAAAAGAATTTCAAGCTAAGTGTTGTTCTTTGCCATGTCGACGTGGTAAGTCTTAAAACCATATTTTGATGCTAAATTTCTCTCTTTTTCAGTTACATTGCATCCAGTGTTTTCGTTTATGTACTATGATACTTATGCACAGGAAGATACGGTGAAACCGTTGCTTGAAGTCACAAAAACCGCTCTACTTCATGATTGCACTCTATTGTGTGCCTGGAGGTCTCTGTCTATACATCAATCTAGTTATTTGCATCTCATATGAAAACACATTTCAAGCACTCTGCTTCTCGTTGATACCACTTTCTGTGTGAATTCTCTTGCAGCATGACAGAATGTGCCCGTTATTTGGAAACGATAAAAGTCTATGAAAACAAACCTGCAGATCTCATCCAAGGCCAAATGGATACAGATTACCTTTCACGGGTATGGAAACTCTTTAGGCTGGCATATTGATTTTTTTTGTCACTTTTGTAAATTCTCACTGAGTTTATGATGTTTGCAGCTAAACCATTCTCTTACAAGCATTCGACATGTAAACAAGAGCGATGTAGTTACACTTGGTTCTACATTCGGGGTTGAGCTAAAAAGACCTTATGTCCAGTTATTGTGAATTTATGATTTTTATGTTTCAAACTAAAATTGGAAACCTCAAAAATCATGGTTTATGCAGTCTCTTGCTCATATAATCGATGCATCCATGGAAGATTTAGCACGTTGTCCCGGGATTGGCGAACGTAAGGTACATTCTCCTCTGTCTATAATTGGAAAACTCAACAATCTTGTGATAGAAGTCTGAAAATCACTGTAAAACCTCAGGTGAAGCGGTTGTATGATACATTCCACGAGCCTTTCAAGCGTGCAACTTCGAGCTACCCGTCTGTTGTAGAACCACCAATCCCGGAAGCTCCAGTTGAGAAGGATGTGAACTCAGAGGAACCTGTTGAAGAAGACGAGGATTTTGTGGAGGACTCGAGAAAACGCAAGAAGAAGGAGCCCGAGCCCGAGAAAACTGTGAAGACCGCACTCTCTGCTGTTTTTGCTCGTTACTCTGATAGACTTAGCAAGAAAAAGGAGAAACAGAAGGAGAAAGATACAACAACGGCGTCAGATGCTGAAACCCACCAAAATTAACACGGTTTTGTTCCTTGGGTAAGGCCATGGTGACCACATTCCTAGGATTGTAACTTAATGATAATAAAAAAGCTTTACTGTGTCTAATTTGTGTGATCTCTACCATAGAATTGGTTGGTTATTGAAGCCTGCGTGTATAAATTTCAAAGGGTTGTTACTACTTTGTTATCTTTTTTCTTGGTCTGGGCCATGTGCAATAGTATTATAAACAAACAAAACAAATAGGCCTGGGACGGCAAAAATAAGCTAGAGGCTTGATATAGTTAGTCCAAGCCCATGATCTAAAATTGTGTTCGAATTCGATTTTAAACTTTGATGATTTCCCCGTGGACTAAGGTGAGATAAAAACTTTCATATACGATGTGGTAATCAAAGAAGACGAGCTAAATATATTAGTTTGGTTTTGAATTTAGTAGATTTAATTTTATTAATTAGGTTTGATGATTAATACTCTAGTTTGTGAACAAGAATTAGGTTTGTCTGGTTTGGTTTGCTTTTGTATAGAGTGCGTGTTAAATGAAATTCGACCGTTTAGCAGCTTTTTGCAAATTAGATATTTAAGATTTGTAGTTTTTGTTGACATGTTTCAAACGCGTTAGTCAATGTCTTGTCCAACATAGACAACAAACACTTGAACTTTGTGCACCACTCTTTGCATTATTAACAACTAAAATATTACTTTATTTTCTTTTTATATATAAAAGAAAAGCTTTCGGTGTAAATGGTTTTAAATTGCAATCGACAAAAAAAGTAAAGTTGCAAAGGACTGGTAAAAGAAAAGTGCAGAGAATATTTCAAGTGTAAGTGAATCGGTCATGAGAGACATGGGTAAACAAGTAAATAAATAACCTGATAAAGTAAAAGCTTCATTTTTCGTACAATAGTTCTGATCAACCAAAAAGATTGCTGGTCCATTCGTTCAGTATTGTTGATATCGGATCGAACTAACATTTAGTTACTAAATTTTAGTACTAACAACTTTTTCTTTAGAAAAAAAGTTTAGAATAACTAATTAGTTCCTTATGATTATCTAGAGGACTTGTTACTCTTTTGTAACATATATAACAACCCTGCATTTAAATATTGTGAATGTGTGTATATATGTATGTGTGTTTAATGAAAGAAAATCAAGTTACTGAGGATGTTGGAACATGAGGGGGACAAAAGTGAAAGTCTATGATGGAGGAAAAGAGAGATCAATAATTATATTTTAAAATCAGGAACCTATATATTATAAACACAGTAATATACATGAATTTGTGTGTATGTAAACAATGTAATGTATGTGCAGTTTTTGGAATCTGACTTCCCTCTTTTTCGGACGAAAGCAGATGTTTCCTTCTGCTTCATGTCTTTGCAAACCCAATAAAGTATTCTCCTTCTCTTTTTCTTTTCTTGATCCTTGGGATTTGCTCTCTTTACACTTTTGTTTTCGGTTTTGCCCCAATACTCTTCTTGTCTTGTGGATTTTACCCTGTAAAAAACTATCAAACGGTCATGATTCTAAAGTTAAACCGTTAGACCAAAACGACGTTTTGGTACCAAGAAATAAAATCGCAGTTTGTTTTTGGTTAAAGCTTGATGAAACACGAGACTTTGGTTTCTGTATTGTACAGAGTTTGTTACTTTGTTTCAACGTCCATATAGTTTTTTTATTTGGAAAAAAATAATGATTTATTCCAAAAATAAAATTGTAAAAACACTAAAATGAAGCAAATATATTCATAATAAAAAGAATTAAACTAAATAAGTATTTCTCATCACCTAACTTTCATGCTATTGCTCGATGATAGTCGTTACCAACCAATTTTATGGCTTTAACTCTTTTAGGTGAGAGTATTGAATACAAATTGCAAGATATTTACTTTTGCCACTTATAAAAACGTTTATGAATCATCTAGATAGTTTAAGTTCATATGAAGTTTCTCAGATAATAGAAACTACAAAACACTAATCAAGATAAATAAAATAAAATGAGAAGACATAAAATAACATGAACCACAAAAATCACCATCTTATCATCAACATTCAACAAGAATGAGTCATTTGAAATAAAGATATTTTAGTGATTTGTCACTTAAGGGTAGGTGTCCTTGCAAGTGAGGGTATATATGTCTATTGCACACATATGTACACCCATATAGATTCAAAAGTTGATGCATTTGTACCTAACCAAACAATACAATGCTCTCTTTAATTATATATATAGATACATTGATAGATACCATAGAAGTGTCATAATTTATGTACTCTAAAGTTTGTGACCCAATTTTGGATATGCAGTCCAAAAGCCTCCAGCTGTGGACATCCTTCTCACTCTCTTTTATCTTTTACCATAGTTGTTAATCGTAAAATGTTCTATTAACAGATTCTTTCAATATATATAAACATTCGGATTTAAGTGATAAAAATGGGAAAAGTATTATTTTAAAAATTTGTTGTCTTTAACACGAATCTAGTTCGTTTGCAATGAAAATCAAACATATTCTTGAACTTAGATTAATTGATCTACGCCTTTCTCAGGTTCAATTAATGTAAATTACCATTACATGCGCGTCAACCCAACCAAATTATATTATCTAAAGTTATTTTGATTAATCCAAAAGACTAATCATGCAATAAGACATATAATCAAAAAGCTAGTGAAATTCATCCAGGTTTACGTAAGTGTTAAAAATGTGTAGACTTAGATCATCTTCTGTATAGCCCCATGATATAAATCAAAAGTTATGTTCAACTTTTTGTGTTTTCACATTATCATAATTTATTAAAAATTCGGATTCATCAAAATATAAATATCGTTAGTCTTTGTCAAATGATCAGTAATTCATATATATATATATATATATGGTGTCAATCTCTATATATGTTGGGGAGTGATCTTTTAATTTTAGTCCTCTATTTGTATAATAAAGAATTGTAATATTATGTTTATTTTTTTTGTTTTTTTAAATTAGAACTTGTAAAAACGTGAGACGAAAATGTTCAATACATACATGTGTTTCATGTCTGCAATTCGATATATAGTTTCATTGCGAAACTTACTTCTGAGAGATACTTTCAAAAGATGAAGTCAAAGGTGTTGACAAATTTGCTTTTTATAATTTGTTTTGAGACTTCGACTACTAACAAACTTCGTCTGTATTTTCACACGTATCTTCCCATTCGTCATTTGACCTTCAAAATCAAACCTAACACGTGATACATTTAGCTCTTGTGTTTACTCTTTTTTTGTTGGTTAGTATATACAAATCCCTATTTTTCATGAGATCATATAATCATATTATATCAATTATCCTTGTTTATTAAAAAAAAGTATGTACCAGGTTATGGCCGGTTAATCTTATTTGTAAGAAACATATTTGTTCATCATTATAACTTAACTGAATATGGATCGTGATTTAAAACAGTTGATACTTACTTGAAAATATTTTGCTATTCTACTAGGCTTGCTAATCAAAACCTGCAGTATCTGGAAGCATGGTTAGTACGAGAGAAGATAAAAGCTGAGCGCAAGAATCAAATTTTTGTCAAATAGTTTGAAGAACTTTTGGATTTTTTTTTGCAATAATAATAAAAACACCTACTAACTTCATATGTTTTTTTTTGTTACACAGTTTTTAATTACGAACAATGTATATGTTTCTATAAAAAAAAATGTTTGTATTATCGGTTCCGAAATAGCTTTTAGAAAATGAATTTTACGTGTCAAACAAAAATAAAGTGATTTTTTCTCCTTAAGAGATATATATTTTTGCGTAATAATTCCAACAGTGTTAAAGGTGGGCGACTAAAGTATATAAGCACAAATTTCAGGGACACTTTTTTTGGGTTAATTATGTGGACGATTATTGTATCTGAGCACACAGTTTAATCGAATGTTTGTATAGTATTTTTATTGACGTAAGCAAAATGCCAAAATGGTATGGTATATATGATCATTCCAACTCTACGTGCATTAACAATAAACATGTAAGCAATTACCACCATAAATGGATTGATATATAGATATTCATTTTCAAAATACAGAATTTGGAAATTGAGAGGATAAAATTTTTAATTACTGCAGTGGATTTGTGTAGAGCACTAGATGAGAACATAGGTTAGGTCCAACGTCTATAAAGCAAACAAAGTTCATAAAACAACAGTTTGATTTGGATACTCATTGGCATGTGCTTCAAAAATACCCCACATCTTATAATGGTTCCAAAACATTCACAATTTTATTGATTAGTCAAAGGTGTATAGTAGTGGCGTACTAAAAGCAAATAAAAATATCATTTTTATGATAAATTCTATGGAAACCGAACCACAAAGGAAAAGTTAAAGCCTAGTTTCCTCTTAAAAATAAAATAAACTGTAGAAATATTTTAGGAACATAGCTATGATACTTTCAGTATGAATATTATCTTTTAGGGACTAACGTGTGTCATTTTTCTTTTGTCTTCAATTAGATTTAATTCAAAGATACCTATAGCTGAGCTTTTAAAATCTTTATAAACTGAGTTATACGAGGTAAATAGGACCCAACGTTACAATTTTTCTTAACGAATTAATTCTAACGTTCTCTTATAATTATAACAGCAATGAATTTGAAGTTTTGAACAATAAGAATAAAGTAATTAAAGAAATAACCAAACTGATATGTGACAAAAGAAATTAAACTGACAGCAATGTTCGTCACGAGGTTGGTTTTCTTGATATAAGACGAAAAAACAACAGAGAAAGTTAATAATTTTATCTATAAAAAAGAAGTGTCTAAAATACCTCCGAAAATGATTGCTCAAAAACCCTTTAAAACAATGCTAATATTTATCCCATCTTTTTCTCTTATATATTTAGCTTTCGTGGTTTTCTTTTATTTTCTTTGGTCTAGCCTTTGTTTTTAGCTTTCGTGTTTTATTTGACTTTTTTCGGTCGGAGAAAAATTTGACTTCTTAAGGTTCCATGGACCGACACCATGTACGCGGTTCAATTCGATGACATGTGAATCTATGCAAGCTTAGTCTGTGTAATTTGTAATTGTAGGTTCGTAGAGTATGTGAGATTCGAACTATGAATAGTTTTTTTTTTTTTTTTTTT